>OLGB01000428.1_pt1 | contig 61372 bp, 58 predicted proteins | sample 1605691 | NCBI WGS metagenome assembly OLGB01 (sample SAMEA3888925, study PRJEB22519) | human gut metagenome | biome: human gut; feature: human-associated habitat; material: faeces | place: Denmark | collected 2010
GATGTGCAAAGTCGTAGAAAATTTGCCGTGAGGGAGGTTTTTAGAGGTTCCCAAATATCAATTTTTGAAAATAATTTGAGAGGAAGTTGAATAAATGGGAAGAGCTTTAATTATCGGCTGCGGCGGCGTTGCAAGCGTTGCTATCCACAAGTGCTGTCAGAACTCTGAGGTTTTCACGGATATTATGATCGCATCGAGAACAAAGGAAAAGTGTGACGCTCTCAAAGCCAAGCTTGACACTATGTACGGCGGAAAGACGAACATCTCGACCGCAAAGGTGAATGCTGACAGCGTTCCCGAGCTTGTTGCTCTTATGAAAGAATACAAGCCCGATGTCTGCCTTAATCTTGCGCTCCCTTATCAGGATCTTACGATAATGGATGCTTGCCTTGAATGCAAGGTACACTACATCGACACTGCAAATTATGAGCCTGAGGACACTGCAAAGTTCGAGTACAAGTGGCAGTGGGCATACCGTGAGAAATTCGAGAAAGCAGGCATCACTGCGCTCCTCGGAAGCGGTTTTGACCCGGGTGTAACGGGTGTTTTCTGCGCTTATGCAATGAAGCACTATTTTGACGAGATCAATTACATCGATATCCTCGACTGCAATGCAGGTGACCACGGTTATCCTTTCGCTACCAACTTCAACCCCGAGATAAACATTCGTGAGGTTTCCGCAAACGGTTCTTACATTGAGGACGGCAAGTGGGTCGAAACGAAGCCTATGGAGATCAAGCGCGTTTACAACTTCCCCGAGGTCGGCGAAAAGGATATGTACCTCCTCCACCACGAAGAACTTGAATCACTTGCACTCAACATCAAGGGCATCAAGCGTATCCGTTTCTTTATGACGTTCGGACAGAGCTATCTCAACCACCTCAAGTGTCTTGAAGATGTCGGAATGACTTCTATCGTGCCTATCAATTACAATGGTATGGAGATAGTTCCGCTTCAGTTCCTCAAAGCAGTTCTCCCCGACCCTGCTTCGCTCGGTCCGAGAACAAAGGGCAAAACCAACATCGGCTGCATCATGCAGGGCAAAAAGGACGGCAAGCCTGTTAACTACTATGTTTACAACGTATGCGTACACGAAGAGTGTTATGCGGAAGTCGGCTCTCAGGCAATTTCCTACACGACGGGCGTTCCTGCTATGATCGGCGCAATGATGGTAATGACGGGCAAGTGGCAGAAGCCGGGCGTTTACAATATCGAGGAATTCGACCCCGATCCGTTTATGGATGCACTCAACAAGTGGGGACTTCCCTGGAAGGAATCTTTTGATCCGGAACTGGTGGATTAATTCGGAATTATTTGTGCTCCGTTAGTTTGTAATGAAAATCGTAGGGGCGGATTCTATATCCGCCCGTTGCAAACCTTGATTTTTAGGTGATTTTTCATTAGGACAATTTTCCGTTTCACGCCGCGAGATGTTATAATATAAACAAAAAAACCTGTTTTCATGGGATTTATCCTTTGAAAACAGGTTTTTTGTTATTATTCCCGGCATTTTATACTAAACACCAATTAAAAACTATACAAAAAATCAAGCAAAAACTCTGATATATGGGTTTTGTGCCGATTTTTTGTCTATAGTTTTATTGGTGTTTAGTATTACACACCGATGTCGGGCGGATATGGAATCCGCCCCTACAAATTGGTATTCGCGACAAATTCGCGTAACATAAATAATTCCGAATTTATCTTAAAGTTCCGCAATTACCTCAACTTCGACTTTAACGCCCTTTGGGAGCTTTGCAACCTCTACGCAGGAACGTGCAGGCTTGTTGGTGAAATATTCGCCGTAAACTGCGTTGAATGCTGCGAAGTCGTTGATATCATCGAGGAAGCATACTGTCTTTACAGCCTTTTCAAGCGATGTGCCTGCTTCTGTGAGAACGGCTTTGAGATTCTCGCATACCTGCTTTGTCTGTGCTTCGATGCCCTCAGCGTCAACATTGCCGGTTGCGGGGTTGATAGCGATCTGACCCGATGTGAAAACGAGGTTTCCTACCTTTACTGCCTGAGAGTAAGGACCGATAGCGTCGGGAGCATTTTTAGTATAAACTTTTTCCATTGTGATTACCTCCATTAATTATTTGTAAGTTTAAATCCTGCGTCTACGAGCGCATTCTTTATCTCGTTGATGTGATCGAAGTTTCTTGTTTCAAGAAGAATTCTCAGATAACAGCCGTTGATGTCCGAACCCTCGCTTGCACGTTCGTGGTGGATAGAAATAACATTGCCGCCCTTTTCTGCGATGATGTCGGAAACGCCCTTGAGCTGACCCGGCTTGTCGATAAGCTCGATGCAGAACTGTGCGGTTCTGCCCGATGTGAGAAGACCTCTCTTGATTACCTTTGAGAGGATAGTTACATCGATGTTGCCGCCCGAAACGAGGCAGACAACGTTCTTACCCTTGATATCGGGTATCTTGTCGAACATTACTGCTGCGACAGGAACTGCACCTGCGCCCTCGGAGATGAGCTTCTGCTGCTCGATGAGTGCGAGGATAGCTGCTGCGATCTCGTCATCATTTACGGTAACGACCTTGTCAACATACTTGCTGACATAGCTGAATGTGTTTTCGCCGGGCTCTTTTACCTTGATGCCGTCTGCGATAGTGGAAACGCTGTCAAGGCACTCTATCTTGCCGTGCTCGAGCGACTGGAACATACTCGGTGCGCCCGTTGCCTGAACGCCGTATACCTTGATCTCGGGACGGAGACTCTTCAATGTGAATGCAACGCCCGAGATAAGTCCGCCGCCGCCGATAGGAACGACAACTGCATCGATATCGTTGAGCTGTTCGAGGAGTTCGAGTGCGATAGTACCCTGACCTGCGATAACATAATCGTCATCGAACGGGTGAATGAATGTATAACCCTTTTCGTCACGGAGGCTGATAGCCTTTGCATAAGCGTCGTCATAAACGCCCTCTACAAGGCAGACCTCTGCGCCGTAGGAACGTGTAGCTTCGATCTTTGAGATAGGTGCGGAGTCGGGCAGGCAGATTATCGACTTGATGCCGTTCTTTGCTGCTGCGAGAGCAACGCCCTGAGCGTGGTTGCCTGCGCTGCAGGCGATAACGCCCTTTGCCTTTTCCTCGTCGGAAAGCTGTGAAATTTTGTAGTAAGCACCTCTTACCTTGAATGAACCCGTAACCTGCAAATTCTCGGTCTTGAGGTAAACATTGCAGCCGGGTTTGATCTTAGGCGCATAAATAAGGTCAGTCTTGCGGACTACTTCTCTGAGTTTGTGTGAAGCTTTGTAAACACTGTCAAGCGTAAGCATAGATGATCTCTCCTTAATTATGAAAATAAGTTTTGATAATAAAAAAAGCTCTCACCCCGTCAAGAGGTGAAAGCATAAGCTGACACGGTACCACTCTTGTTGCCGCGAAAAAACAACGCAGCCACTCGCATCTCTGTAACGGGAGAACCCGTCAGAACCTTGGCGAAAAGCTTCAGCCCTGCCGCTCGGAGGTGATATGGATACGGTCTTTTTCAAGCGGCTTTCACCAAAATGCCGCCTCTCTGAATGAAACCGAGCCGTTCCCGTCCCCGTCAACGCATTTTCCATTTATCTAACAATTTTATTATAAACCCGCTTTATTTATTTGTCAAGAATAATTTATTAATTTTAATTGACCTTTTGAGAAAAAAGTTTGACTGCAAAACTTTTTCTTTTATACTATTTAAATATATTTTCCGCAAATGAAAACGATTTTATTATACTAAATTACATATTTAACGTTTTTAAAGCCATAAAGGCGCTAAATTTGTTGAAACATCACATATTTTTGAACTTGACGTAAAATATTTTATTTACCTGTTGAAAAAATATAGCTTCTGTGCTATAATTAAGAATAATGTGACCGAGAAAAGACGGTCTATATGGATATGGAAAGGATGAAAAAGTTTGAAAGAACTTATTCTTGTAACATCACCACCGGCTTGCGGAAAGACCTATATCTCTAAAGAACTTGCAAAGAACCTCAAAAATGTGGTTTACCTCGATAAGGATACTCTGATCGTACTTTCAAAGCAGATCTTCGTTGTTGCAAATCAGGAATACAACAGAAGCTCCGACTTCTTTGAGAAGTATATCCGTGATTATGAGTATTATGCAGTTCTCGACCTCGCATTCGAGGCTCTCGACTATGCTAACATCGTTCTTATCAATGCTCCGTTCACAAGAGAGATCCGCGACCAGAAATATATCGATGACCTCAAGGCTCGCCTTGCGGAAAAGGGCGCAGTGCTTAAAGTTATCTGGGTCGAAACAGACCCCGAGGTCTGCCACCAGCGTATGATCGACAGAGGAAGCGACCGTGATACATGGAAGCTTGAACACTGGGACGAATATATCGCAGGCGTAAACTTCGAGATCCCCGAAACTATCGGCGCAGCAAACGACGGCACTCTCCTCATCTTCAAGAATTCCTCCAAGGAAGAATTCGACCAATCGATGAAAGAGATCACCGCTGAACTTCTCAAGTAAAAAAAAACGCATCTGAAATTTCAGGTGCGGTTTTTTTTATGCAAAACAACGAGCCGAGCAGAATTTATGCAGTCTGCTTGGCTCGTTTAATTTATAAATCTATCTCCGTGGATACGCACTTCTTTCCCGTAAGCTTGCAGCTGAGTTCATCGGGCTGAGATGTTCCTGCGTAAAGCGTGAAATGTGAGCCGAAGACTTTTCTTTCGCCGCTTTCGCTCACCGTAGTAAAAGCTTTTTCGGGAACGGCTATCTCAAATGTTCTGCTCTCCCCTTTTCCGAGGTGAACACGCTTAAAGCCGCAGAGCGAGTGGTTCGGTACTGCGTTTTCGTCATAAGCCTTGATGTAAAGCTGGATAACATCGTCACACTCCGAACCGTTGTTTTCGACGGTGACAAACGCTGTTCCGTCTTTGTATTCAAGCTTCGTGCAGACGATATTTCCGTAGGAAAGTCCGTAGCCGAACGGGTAAAGGACGTTGTTTTCGGCGTAGCGGTAAGTCCTGTTTTTCATCGAGTAGTCGCAGAAATCGGGGAGCTTTTCTGCGCTTTCGTAGAATGTAACGGGAAGCTTTCCCGAGGGTGAAATTTCTCCGAAGATAAGCTTTCGCAGAGCCGTGCCGCCCTCCGAGCCGCTGTACCACGCCTGAATTATTGCATCGGGGTCAAAGCCGAGGTTTATCGCGCTGCCCGAAGCGCAAACCGCAATAACGGGTTTGCCCGTTGCCATAATTTTTTCTGCCAAGATGCGCTGGCTTTCGGGGAGAAAAAGGTCTTTTTTATCGCCCGAGGAAAATTCGTTGCCTGCGTCGCCCTCCTCGCCCTCGATAAAGGGGTCAAGTCCAAGGCAAAGCACAACAACGTCTGCGCACTCTGCCGCTGCGACCGCTTCGGCAAGCCTATCATTCGCCTGCGCAAGATTGGAAGTTCTGTCTTTGTAGAGGTGACAGCCCTCGGCATAGAGAACTCTGCCGCCGAAGTCCATACCGTCAAGTAAAGTCACATATTTATCGGCTGTGCCGTTGTAATTGCCCTCGAGTGCGGCTTTGTTGACGGCGTTAGGGCCTATGACTGCGATATTTTTCACCTTGTTTTTATCGAGCGGAAGAAGACCGTTGTTTTTGAGGAGAACCATTGATTTTTCGGCACATTCGAGAACGTATTCCTTATGCTCCGCACAGCTCACGGTTTCAAACGGGATATCGTCATACTCGGTCTTTTCGTCGAACATTCCGAGTCTTACTCTTGTTCGCATAAGATGCACACACGCTTTGCGGATATCATCTTTCGTGATAAGTCCCTCGTCAAGAGCCGCCAAGAGGTTTGCATAGGTGCAGCCGCAGTTGAGGTCGCAGCCGTTTTTTATTGCGAGAGCCGCCGATTCAACGGCGTTCCGTGTAACTTTGTGATGTTCGTGGAAATCTCTTATCGCCCAGCAGTCGGAAACAAAATAGCCGTCAAAGCCCCATTCGGCAAGCTTTTTCTGCAACGTGGAACTTGCGCAGGAGGGTTCGCCGTTCACACGGTTGTATGCGCCCATAACGCCCTCAGCCTTTGCGTCCTTTACGAGCGCTTCAAACGCAGTAAGATAGGTTTCTTCGAGGTCTTTCGGCGAAGCTTTCGCATCAAATTCGTGGCGGAGATTTTCAGGACCGCTGTGAACAGCGAAATGCTTTGCACAGGCTGCTGCTTTAAGGCGTTTTCCGCTGCCCTGCAAACCGCTGACGTATGATTTTCCAAGTTCTGCGGTGAGGAACGGGTCTTCGCCGTAGGTTTCCTGTCCTCTGCCCCACCTCGGGTCACGGAAGATATTGATATTCGGCGACCAGAGCGTCAGGCCCTTGTAAATATCGGTGTCGCCGTGCTTTTGATAGGCGTTGTACTTTGCTCTTGCCTCGGTCGCTGTTATCTCGGCGACTTTTTTGACGAGCGGACGGTCGAACATTGCGGCGAGTGCTATCGCCTGAGGAAAGACGGACGCTGTTCCGGAACGCGCAAGGCCGTGCAGACCCTCGTTCCACCAGTTATAGGACGGTATGCCGAGCTTTTTCACGGACGGTGCATCGTAGCGGAGCTGCGAGGCCTGCTCATCGGTCGTCATTTCGTCGGTTATTGCCGCTGCGATCTCCTCATCGGAACAGCCGCTCATTTTCTTTGCTATTTCTTTTGCGGTCATAAAAATTCTCCTTTGGTATTGAATGATGTTTTTCGGTATTTAAATTATTGATATATCATTGAAGCGGAGGTGATCCATTCCGTCCTTTTAGATGGTGTTGGTGACTGCGGACGGGAAATGGTGACTTTAAATACATTGTATAAAATGTTCTTCTGCGCCTGTTAAAGGACTGTGTGATGTTTTCCAAAATAAATTGACTTTTTTTGTGCCGAATGATATAATAAAAGTATAAATTACAAGGCGGTGCTGAACTCTTATGAAAAACCCGAACAGATTGAAGCTTTCCAATATCATCAAGCATATAAAAACCGTTACAAGACACCGTGCGCTCGTTTGCAAACACTGTTTCAAGGCAGGGATTTATCTTCAGGGACTTACGCACGACCTTTCAAAATTTTCGCCCGAGGAATTCTGGATAAGCTGCCGAATGTACCAAGGCACACGCAGTCCGAACGAAGCCGAGCGCGAGCTGAAAGGCTACAGCAGTGCGTGGATCCACCACAAGGGCGTGAACAAGCACCATTTTGAGCATTGGACGGACTACAACCCCGTTACAAAAAAGGTCGAACCCGTAAAAATGCCTATCGAATATGTTATCGAGATGTTCTGCGACCGTGTGGCTGCGAGCAAGGTATATATGGGCAAAAACTACAATGACAGCTGCCCTCTTGAATATTTTGAACGTGCAAAGGGCAGAAGAATTATCCACCCGGAAACCTCCGACCTGCTCGAAAAGCTTCTTATAATGCTTGCCGAGAACGGCGAGGACTACACTTTCGCATACATTCGCCGTCACACGAAGAATTTAAAGCGTTTATACAGAAAAAAGAAGTAATACTCAAAGTCAAGTTCGCTGCAAACGGACTTGACTTTTTTATTTTTCGGCAAGGACTTCGTTATATTCGCTCTCGGTGATGCTGCCTGCGGAAAGCATGGCTTTTAGGACTTCCTCACCGCGCTTTTCGACCTCATCGGGGGCAAAGCGCACCGAATATTTCGACGGAGCGTTCGGTATTCCTGCAAGCTCCGCACACTCAAAGCGTGTAAGCTCGGACGGCTCTTTTCCGAAAAGCCCCTCGGCGGCTGCACCTATGCCGTGATAGCCGTCGCCGAAGTAGATGCTGTTGACGTAAAGTTCGAGAATTTCGCTCTTGGAGAACTCACGCTCCAAAGCGAACGCTGCGAAGATCTCAGCTGCCTTTCGGTCAACTGTCTTTTCCTGCGTGAAAAGCTCGTTCTTCGCAAGCTGCTGGGTTATCGTACTGCCGCCTTGGACGGGTGCGCCTGCTTTCACATCGGCAATGAACGCACGGAGCATCGAAGTGACCTTTATTCCGTTGTGCTTATAGAAATCTCTGTCCTCTATCGCGACCACGGCTTTAAGGTAGAATTCGGGAAGTTCCTCTGTCGGGGTGAAGAGTGGTTCGCTGCGTATCTCGCCTGCGACCGCGGAAAGCGATTTATAGTCGGTTTGCGTTTTATACAGCATAAATCCGCGCACGCCGACAATGCCAAGCAATATGAGCATTATCACTGCGGCGAGTATTATCAGATTCATCAGGATATTGAGCAATCGTTTAAACATAGCTTGTCCTTTCATTGCGTCACGACTATTCGCTTTAGAGGTTTCCTTTAGTTAAATTTAACACAAAAACCTGCAAATTACAATAGGTTTTGCGGTTAAAATTCAGTTACAATTTTATGTGCGGAAATTCACAAAAAACCAATTGACATTTTGGCTCTTATTTGATAGAATATGCTCAATGTCAGAGTTTTTTCAAGGCGTGAAAACGCTTTATTTTAAACAACGGAGGTTACAACCTATGGGTATGACTTGGACACTTGACTGGGCGGATTACACCAAAACAGCACGGCAAATGGTCGCAGAGGGCTGCGTTCTGCTCAAAAATGACAACAACGCACTCCCTCTCGAAAGCGGATGCAGAGTTTCGGTTTTCGGACGCATACAGTCACACTATTATAAAAGCGGCACGGGTTCGGGCGGAATGGTAAACGTTTCGCGCGTTATCGGTATCCTTGACGGACTTCGCGAGGACAGGGACGTTATCGTGAACGAGGAGCTCGCTTCGGTTTATGCCGAATGGGAAAAGGAAAATCCTTATGATAACGGCATCGGCTGGGGCGCAGAGCCTTGGTCGCAGAAAGAAATGCCGCTCGATGATGAAACCGCTTCGGCGGCTGCGGCTGTTTCGGACGCTGCTGTTGTTATCATCGGCAGAACTGCGGGCGAAGATATGGACAGCAAGAACGAGGAGGGCGGCTATCTCCTCACGGCACTTGAAAAGCAGATGCTTGAAAAGGTACGCAGGGCATTTAAGCGAATGATAGTTGTTCTCAATGTTGGCTCGATAATCGATATGAGCTTCGTTGACGAATTCTCCCCCGATGCTGTTCTGTACGCTTGGCAGGGCGGAATGGTCGGCGGAAGCGGCACGGCTGATATCCTCACGGGCAAGGTTTCCCCCTCGGGCAAGCTGACCGACACTATTGCGTACAATTTGAGCGACTATCCCTCGCATGAGAATTTCGGCGATGATGAACGCAACTTCTACAAGGAAGATATTTATGTCGGCTACCGCTACTTTGAAACCTTCGCACCCGAAAAGGTAAGGTACCCGTTCGGCTTCGGACTTTCCTACACAAGCTTTGACGTTGAAACTGTCGGCGCTGATGCAGGCAAGGACAAAATTCGCTTCCGCATAATCGTCAGAAACACGGGCAAGGTCAGCGGCAAGGAAGTCGTTCAGGTCTATGCAGAAGCACCTCAGGGCAAGCTCGGCAAGCCGCTGCGCTCGCTCATCTCGTTCCGAAAGACCGATCTTCTTGAACCGGGCGAGGAGCAGGAGCTTCTGCTCGAGATCGACTATTCCTACCTCGCATCTTACGATGATTCGGGCGTGACGGGCAACAAGTCCTGCTACGTTCTTGAGGAGGGACTTTACAATATTTATGTCGGCACAGATGTCAGAAGTGCCGAAAAGAAGCTTGATTTCAGCTTTGCAAAAACTATCGTTACCGAGCGTCTTGAAGAAGCGCTTGCGCCCGTTGAACCTTTCGAGCGTTTGAAGCCTGCCGTTTCCGCAGACGGAAAGGTGACAAAAACATACGAAGCCGTTCCGCTCAAAACCGTTGATGAAGAACAGTGCAGGCTTGCCGATCTTCCGAAAGAAATTCCCTACACGGGATTCAGGAACGTTGACCTGCTCTCTGTTTTCTGGAACGTTACGCCTATGGACGATTACATCGCTCAGCTCAGTGATGAAGACCTCGCCTGCATTGTCCGCGGCGAGGGTATGGGCAGTCCGAAGGTTACCCCCGGCACGGCGGCTGCATTCGGCGGCATAAGCGACAGCCTGCGTAAGACGGGACTTCCTATCGGCTGCTGCGACGACGGGCCTTCGGGTATGCGTCTTGACAGCGGCGCAAAGGCTTTCAGCCTGCCGAACGGAACGATGATAGCCTGCACGTTCAACCCCGATCTTATCGAGCTGCTGTTCGTTTATGTTTCAATGGAGCTCATTTACAACAAGGTAGAATGTCTGCTCGGTCCCGGAATGAACATTCACCGCTACCCTCTCAACGGACGAAACTTTGAATATTTCTCCGAAGACCCATACCTCACGGGCATCATCGCAAGTGCGGAGCTTCGCGGACTTCACAATATGAACGTCACGGGCACGATAAAGCACTTCTGCGGAAACAATCAGGAACACCGCCGTCACTTCATCGACACTGTTGCATCGGAAAGAGCGCTCCGTGAAATTTACCTGCGCGGATTTGAAATGGCTGTCAAGAACGGCAAGGCTACTTCGATAATGACGACCTACGGAGCGGTCAACGGACTCTGGACGGCCGGAAACTATGACCTTACAACGACCATTCTCCGCAAGGAATGGGGATTTGAGGGCATCGTTATGACCGACTGGTTCGCTTCGATAAACGAGCGCGGAAAGCCGCAGGATACAACCAACCTCGCCGCAATGATACGCGCACAGAACGACCTTTATATGGTAGTCCCCGATGCGACCTACAACTCAACGGGCGATAATCTCCTTGAAGCTCTCGCCGACGGCAGACTCACAAGGGGCGAACTCCAGCGTTCGGCTGCGAACATCACGCGTTTCCTCATCAATTCCGCTGCACACGACCGCGACCTCAACATTCCCGACACGGTGAAGATCATAAACCGTCCGCAGGAAGACCTTGATGTTGTTATCGGCGACGATGTTCCTTTCCTCAAAATCGAAAACGAGATAGAGATAGACCTCACCGAAAAGGAATCGAACGGCGGAACGAGCTATATTTATCAGCTTGAATTTGCAAAAGCAGGCGAATATGTCGTTTCCTTAACAGGCAGCTCGGAACTCAGCGAGCTTGCACAGATACCGTGTACACTTTATATCGGCGGACTTCCTATGGGAGTGTTCGTTTTCAACGGCACTAACGGCAAGGAAGTAACTGTTGACAGACCTATAAAGGTTTACGGCACAACGGCTGTTATGCGCCTTTACGTCAGCCACAACGGCTTGAAGCTCAAAAATATGCGTATGAAATATGACAAGCCGTTCGACAAGAGTTTCCTTGACGAACTTGAAGGTTGATAATACGGCTCAAAAGTTATATTAAGCTTAATTTTTGAAATATCGAACAAATTCCCTTGCGTATTTTGCAGGGGAATTTGTTTTTTCTGAAAAAATCCAAAAAATTTTGAAAAATCCCTTTTCATTTCCTGCAAAATGTGTTATAATGATAAGGTCAGCTGCTTTGGCGGCAAAATATTTTGTTCAGGGCAAAATATCAAGTTGTAATTTTATAAATTTGGAGGAAGTAAAATGAGTAAAATTCGTATTGGCATCGTTGGCTACGGCAACCTCGGCAGAGGAACTGAACTTGCAATCAGACAGACCCCCGACACGGAGCTTGCCTGCGTTTTCACAAGACGTGACCCGTCAGCTCTCAAAATTCTCACAGAAAATGTTCCCGTATATTCTATCAACGACCTTGAAGCACACAAGAATGACGTTGATATCCTTATCCTCTGCGGCGGAAGTGCAACAGACCTCCCCGTCCAGGGTCCAAAGCTTGCCGAAATGTTCAATACTATCGACAGCTTCGATACACACGCAAAGATCCCCGAATACTTCGATGCAGTTGACGCAGCTGCAAAGAAGGGCGGCAACGTGAGCATCATCTCCGTGGGCTGGGATCCGGGTATGTTCTCCGTTAACAGACTTTATGCAAGCTCTATTCTCCCCGAGGGCGAAAACTATACATTCTGGGGCAAGGGCGTAAGCCAGGGTCACTCCGACGCTATCCGCCGCATCGAGGGCGTTGCCGATGCACGTCAGTATACTATCCCCGTAGAATCCGCAGTTGAGGCTGTAAGAAGCGGCTCTAACCCAACCCTTACGACCCGTCAGAAGCATACAAGAGAATGCTTCGTAGTTGCAAAGGACGGCGCTGATAAGGCTCTTATCGAAAAGACTATCAAGGAAATGCCTAACTACTTCGCTGATTACGATACAACAGTTCACTTCATCACAGCAGAAGAAATGAAGCGCGACCACAGCGGACTTCCGCACGGCGGCTTCGTTATCCGCAGCGGCAAAACGGGCGTGAACAAGGAAACTTCACACGTTATCGAGTATTCGCTCAAGCTTGGCTCTAACCCCGAATTCACATCGAGCATTCTCGTTGCATACGCAAGAGCAGCAGTAAGACTTTCAAGAGAAGGTCAGACAGGCGCAAGAACCGTGTTTGATATCGCACCTGCATACCTCTCCCCCAAGAGCGGCGCAGAACTCCGCAAGGAAATGCTCTGATACTGATCTCTGACAGCTAAAAAAGGCGCAGTTCACATTGAAAGCTAAACTCAAAATGTGAACTGCGCCTATTCTGTTTTTCATAAACAAACTTATCCCTGAAGTGAGTGAGTTTTTGCTTCAGCAAAGTATGAACAGCAGTGAAGTATGAGTGTTAAAACAATTTATTTCATAAACGCCTTGCGGCGCGGAACGGGAAACCCGCCCCCCTACGGAGATTTTGGCAAAATACAAGGCTTGCATCGGGCGGATATGGAATCCGCCCCTACGGGATTTGTCGAACCCGTCAATCCGCACCATAAAAATCCCCCAAAAAGAAAATTTCTTCTTGGGGGATTTTTTACGTCAGAATATTTAAAACAATATATAAGATCATCAGATGCGCAGGATAAAAAGCATAACAGAACCACTTGAACCACCGCGAATGATAGCCGCGCTCACCTTTATAAAGCCATATCGGGATAAGCGCAAGAAGCGCCAGACTTTGCTGTGCAAGCTCAAATTCGTGTCCTGCGATCGTGAAAGTGTAGTACATTCCTTTGAGCATACCGACATTTATCACGGCAAGACATACAAACTGCGCCGCGAAGTTTTGCCACTTACGTTCACGGAAAAAGTAGAACACAAGAACCGTCAGAACACCTGCGCCGTAGTAATCGACCATTGCAAGCGTTCCCACAGCATAGCTCACAAGCACTATGACCGCCGCCAGCACCCAGCCGAGAACACGCTTTTTCAGCTTTCGCGCTTTTTCTATAAGAATTATCGCGAGCAGAGCGATAAGGAACGTCCACAGCACATTCTGATGAAACGGATAGAACGCCATTCCGCCGTAGAAAAGGTCGAACGGAACCTCCGTTATTACTGCGCATATCAGAAGTCTAAGAACGTATTTCTTCACGTTTGAGGTATGAGAATACCCCTCCGCTATCATAAACGCAAATATCGGAAACGCAAGCCTGCCGATGCAGTTTAGCCATTCAGCCTCAGGGAAAAGCGTTGCCCAAAGGTGGTCGCAAAGCATAAAAAGCATCGCAAGGATATGGAGGGTGAACGAGCTTACGCCCTTAAATTTTGTCATATGAGAAGCTCCTCGGGGACTACAGCCGCCATTTTTTCATAAGCCTTTGCGCTCGGGTGGAGGTGGTCGCCGCTGTCATAGCCGGGGGCAAAAGCGGCAGGATTTTCGGGATCGCGGAGTGCCGCATCGAAGTCAACACAGCCATCGATCTCGTCCGTAGTTCTTATCCAATCGTTGAACTCACAGCGGAGCTTGTCACGGAAATCTGCATAGGTTCGCCAGCCGTAGATAGGCAGAAGCGTTCCTGCATAAACTTTGAGGTTCTGCTCACGTGCGGTCTTTATGTAGCCGCGCATACCCTCGATGAGGTCTTCCGCTGTCGGGAGGTCGCTCCACGGGCGGAACTTGTTCTCCATTACGCCGACAGGGTGGATAATATCATTGATGCCGTGCTGAATGAGAACGCCGTCTGCGCCTGCGACTTTGATCTCACGCGGAAAACGCACCGAGCCTTTCAAGCCATAGGAATCGTAGGTGATGTTGTCATACTGGCGGAGGATTCTTGTGCCGCTCGCCGCACGTCTTATAACGGAGCGATGCGTCAGACCGAGCGCCGCCGTGCGGATAAGCAGATAATCGGGCCAGCTCTGCGCCGTGATAGAGTCGCCGAAGCAAATCAGCGCCTTGTTCTCGTCACTCGTGAGAACATCAACGCCCGAAAGGAAATAGTATGTGTTCGTGGTTTTCGAGGTGTCCTCGGGGAGTTCCTTTTCCTGCGTACAGTCACCGATAGCGAAGAACGCTCTCGAAAGAGGACCGGTGATAACAACGCCCGATCGCATCTCAGTAAAGCCTTTGAGATAGAACGAAACTGCGATATCATCACCTGCACCGACGGTAAATTCTATCTCATCGCTGTATAAGTCCTCACCTGCGTGAAGAATAACATCGGGTCTGCCGCCGAATGTAACGGGGGTCGAGGTTTCGGGGTGGATAAGGCTTCCGCCTGCGCCGAGGGCAACGCTCACACGGTTGAGAATAACGTCCTCGCTCGAGCAGAAGTTATCGAAATGCAGACGAATCTTATTTCCTGCAAAAGGTATGCTGACGGGATAGCGAAGCGTCAGATCCTTTGCGTAGTTCTCGGGTCTGCGCTCTGCGATAGAGATAGCGTTTCCCCACGCGCACACCCACTTTAGGTTCTCCATAGTTTTCTCCTTTAAACTGCAAAATCAAAAGCCGCATACTTTTTGTGCGGCTTTTGTCTTTAGGGGTTCTCTAAAAACCGAAACAAAATAATACTTCGTATTATTCGCAAATTTTCGTTGGGACTTTGCGCAGCTTCAAGGCAGCGAAACGCAGTATAATACTACGGAATACATTCCGAATGTATTTCAAGTTTCGCTAACGAAGAAGATGTGCAAAGTCGTAGAAAATTTGCCGTGAGGGAGGTTTTTAGAGGTTCCCTTTATCGATTTTGTCTTAATTAAAACATATTGTTGCGAATTTCCTTTGATGCGTAAGCGCCTTCAAGGGTCTGTCCGGGAACATCGGGGTGAAGTCCGTCACGGAGATACTTGCCCGTGCCGCCGATGACCTCAAACTTTTCGCATATTCCGCTGTTGTGGAAGCAGTCGATGATCTGTGCGCTCATTGCGCCTGCGACCTTGCGCATAATTTCTATCTGCTTTTCGATCTTTGCATTATGCTCGGGCGTTGCGGTCTGGATAGGCGTAAGCACGAAAACTCTCGCCTGCGGATACTCTTCCATTATCGTCTGCAAGCACCAGCGCATAGCTCCTGCCTCGGTGAAAAGGTCGATATTTTCATTGTTTTCAAGTGACTTTCCCGTGAGAGCCTTTTCGGGGTCGCCAAGGTCGCCGATGAGGTCATTCGTACCCATGGCGAATGCGAAAACATCGGGAACGGGGTGTTCACCGCTCTTTACCTCTGCGATAAAGCGCTGGATATGTACAACCGCGCAGTTATTAGCTCGCTTCTGCAGTTCAACGAGGTCGTCCGTAGGCTCCCAGCCGTCGCTTATTCCCGCAAAATCGGGGGCATTGAAATCCTGAGTTTCAACGCTGCCCTTTTCGCAGGTCAGAACTCTCTTATACCAAACGGAGCTGCCGACCGCAACATTGTGGTGCGAAGCAAAGCCGAGGTTCTTGTAAACGTGATAAGACCACTGGTTGCCCTGCGTGATGCTGTCGCCGTCAACGCCGAAATGAAGTTTTGAAAAATCGGTATCAAACATAGTTATAACTCCTATACTGTTAATTTTCCTAATATAATTATAGCCGAAATGCGGAAAATGTCAACCATTATTTTATGCGGCAGGTTTTGAGCAAGGCTTTCCGTTCGTCCGTAATTCGGTAGCTTTCGACAGCCTTTTGTATGGACTTGTTGTGCGTCCACTTGGGGAGCTTTTTTGCCTTTATCACCTCAAATGCGGCTTCATACTGCTTCGCGAGTGCGGTCGCCATATACCATGCCTGCATCATTCGGATATAATATTCCTCCGACTCGACCGAAATGACAAGCTCCATTTGCCACGGTTCAAATTCTTCATCGAGGAAATGCCGCATTAACATTCCCATGGCAAAACGGACGGTGTAGGTTTCGTCCGACTTTATCCACTTTTTTATATATTCAAGAAGCGCAGGCTTGTTTTTCTCAAAAATTTTCGGCGAAATTCCGTCGCATACCGCCCAGTTGTTTATATACGGCAGAAAGCGTTCGGTTTCCGCTATCGCTTTATCGAAATCTTTTTCAATCGAAATTATAAAGCCGTGGAGATTGTTTTCCTCCTGATACTTATGCGGAAGTGCGGAAAGAAACGCTTCGATGCGCTCATCTTTCGCATATTTTTTTGCAAGCTTGCGAAGTTCGGGACTGCGAACGCCGATGAAGCTGTTTTTGTCAAGCGTCGGCACGAGCGAGGCACTGAAATCGCGGTATTTTTCGTCTTGGAGCGCCAAAAGCTCGGTTTCTATCTCGTTTATGATATCGCTCATAAATTTCTCCTCTGTTTTTGGTATAAAAATAACATTGCTGTCAAAACTATGCTTTGAAAAGGCATTTGCCTTATAATAAGTTACCTATTTAATGAAAGGTGGACATAATCAATGAAAAAATTTTTCAGCAAAGAAAATCTCGGCGGAAAAGGTTTTATATCCGCTTTGTGCGTTTGTATCCTTGCAGCCGGCGGTATCGGACTTTATTCCTACCGAAAGGCGGCGGACAAGCTCAATGAGGAGCTTATCGATATGAACAAGCCGAGCGTTACCGAAAAGGCAGACGGTGCGGAACAGGCAAACGCCGAGCAGGAACAGGTCAAGAAGACCGAGAAAGCGCCCGAGGAAACCACAGCCGCCGAGCCTGCCGAAACTGAGCAGACGCAGAAAAGCAGTGCATACAATGTTTTCGTTCGTCCCGTGAACGGCGAGATCGTGTGCGAATTTTCGGGCGGCGAGCTCGTCAAGTCGAAAACGCTCAACGTTTGGAAGACTCACGACGGCGTTGACATCGCAGGCAAAATGGGCGAAAAGGTCAAGAGCATGACCTCCGGCACAGTAACGCAGGTCTACAACGACCCTATGCTCGGCGCGACCGTTGAGATCGACCACGGCAACGGACTTATCGGCTTTTACTCCAATCTCTCGGAGGATATCGCCGTGACTTCGGGTCAGACCGTTTCCGCAGGAACAGTAATCGGCAGCATCGGTGACACCGCCGAGGGTGAGATCGATGATGAAACGCATCTCCACTTCGCGCTCAAAAAGAACGGCGAGTGGATCGACCCTATCGCTCTTATCTCGGGTGAGGGAAGCTGAAAATTATAATAATTAATGCCGTTTGGATCAACGCCAAACGGCAATTTTTTTATTCGGGTATTCTCCAATCGATAGGCTCGATGCCCTTTGAAACAAGGAACTCGTTCGTCCTCGAAAAATGTCTGTTGCCGAAAAATCCGTTGTAAGCGGAAAGCGGACTTGGGTGCGGAGATTCGAGGATAAGGTGCGCAGGATTTGTGATGAGCGACTTTTTCGAGCGCGCATTTCCTCCCCAAAGTATGAAGACCATAGGCTTTTCGCGCTCGTTGAGAAGCTGTATAACTCGGTCGGTGAAAATTTCCCAACCCTTGCCCTTATGCGAATTCGGCTGTCCCTCACGAACGGTCAGCACCGTGTTCATAAGCAAAACGCCATTCTGCGCCCACGAAATAAGCTCGCCGTGGTGCGGAGGTTCGATGCCAAGGTCGCTTTTCAGCTCCTTGAAAATATTCTGGAGCGAGGGCGGCTGAGGTGTGCCTTTCTGCACGGAGAAGCAAAGTCCATGCGCCTGACCGGGCTGGTGGTAAGGGTCCTGTCCGAGAATTACCGCTTTAACATCGCTGTAAGATGTATATTTCAGCGCATTGAAAATGTTATACATACTCGGATAAATTCTGTAGTGCGAATACTCGCTGATAAGGAACTGTCGGAGTTTGAGGTAGTATTCCTTGTCAAACTCGCCTTTAAGAAGTTCGTCCCATTCGTTTCCTATATTGACCATTTTAATTTCCTCAACTTGTTCTGATTTGTACAAACGCTGCATCGAGAAGCGCTATCGTATCGTTCCAGCGTATATCGGACGCAGACGCGCCGAAAACTATGCACACAACATCGTGGTCGAAGCGCCTTGCGGTCGCAACAACGCAGTAGCCTGCTTCATCGGTCATACCCGTTTTCATTCCGTTTGCGTACATATAATAGCAATCGCTGTAGTCGTGGATAAGCTTGTTGGAATTTTCCCACGAAGCGCCCTCGCCCGAAAGGAACGTTACATACTCGCTCGGTGTTGAAGCCGATTCGACAAGCAGAGGGAACTGCTGCGCATAGAGCGTTACTCGGAGCATATCCTTGACGGTGGTGTAGTGGTCGGCATCGTGGAAACCGTCGGGCGCGGAGAAATGGGTGTTTTCGCAGCCGATGTTTTTCAGCGTTTTATTCATTTCGTCCATAAAAAGCTTTACAGCACCGTCAGCGGAGAGGTTTTCGTCCTCGCCGAGAACACGTCCGATATTCGCCGCCGCGCAGTACGAAGCGTCATTGCCCGAGGGGAGCATCATTCCGTCAACTATCATTTTAAGGTCAAGCTCGTTTCCGACACTGAGCATCGCAAGGCTCGAACCCTCGTTGACCATACTCTGCTCGTCTCCGACTTTGAAAACCATATCGTCGGTCGCATTTTTTATAGTTACGGCAGAGGTGAGAATTTTCGTCGTGCTCGCCGGGTAGCATTTTTCGTCCGCGTTTTTCGCATAAAGCACCTTGTTTGCGGTCGAATCATAGACGATAGCGTACTCCGAACGGATAATCATATCTATCGGAAGCGTTTCGGGAATATCTATCTTTATTTTTCGTATATTTTCGGCAAGAGGGTCTTCGGGTTCGGCGGCTTCGGTGATCTTCTGCACCTCAACGACCTCGCCGTTTTCGTCAATGACGGTCTGCGTACTGCTCTCGTCCTGCGTTTCAAGGCAGACATAGCCGTCCGTCTGAATTTCGAGCGGAACTTCGCTGTTGTTGCCTATCGTTATCAGCACGACAACTCCGACGACGAGCACCGCAACGCCGAGAAACGAACCTATCTTAGCCTGAGCCGCGCGCTGACGGCGTTTCGCTTCGGGCGAAAGCTGCTTTTTACGCCGCTGAGCGGAAGCTTTTTTATTATTCTTTTTATTTGACATTCTATGTACCTCAATATCGATAAAACGGAAAAACTATACAATTATATTGTACCTTAACGCCGCTCATTTGTCAAGAATAAATATTGCATCAAGCAGAATTTATTAATATTTTGTTAAAACAGACTTGTGCGCTTGACTTTATCATAGAATTATAGTATAATATATAGTTGTAATATGCGGATATGGCGGAATCGGCAGACGCGCCAGATTCAGGTTCTGGTGGTAGCAATACCGTGTGTGTTCAAGTCACATTATCCGCACCACGCAGAATAGGCACTTTCAAGGCTTTAACGGGTTTTGAAGGTGCTTGTTTTTTTGTGAAATTCTAACTCTTTTCTAACACTCGTTATCATCTAACGCCTTATTTATCTTTTCAGCCATACTGACCTTTGAGGAGTATTCAAGGTGGGAATATATGTTACCCGTTGTAGCAATATCACTATGCCCTAACCACTCCTGAATCTCTTTTAAGTTGCACCCCGACTTTATAAGGAAGCTCGCTGCACTATGCCTTAGATCATGGAATCTGACCATAGGCAGATCACTTTTTGAAATTGCTGTTTTGAACTTATGTGATATATAATCAGGTCTGAATGGTTTACCATCATCAAACTTGCATATATAATCATTATCGTTATAACAATCTCCGAAAAGCTCCCTCATCTTGTCTTGATGTGCTTTCAGCTTTATAAGATATGTCTTTACGCCCTTTGTAAGCGGAAGCGTCCTCAAACTTGATTTCGTTTTAGTTGTATCATCATACAATGTACCGCCAGTTTTTGATAAAGCCGTGTGCCGTACAGAAATAGTGTTGTTCTGAAAATCAACCGCATCCCACTTCAAGCCAAGAACTTCACTCCTGCGAAAACCATAATGAACAGTCAGAAATATACAACTTTCAATTTCGTTCCCTTTGAATATCTCCAACACCTTTTTAAGCTGATCTTCATTATAAAAGTTACCGACAAAACGCTTCTTTTTAGGAATAATCACTCTGTCAGCAGGATTATAGGGTATGATATTCATTTTCATAGCATAGTCAAGAGCTTTATGTATGTTGGCATGGTGCTTATGTATTGTCGAGGCTGACAAGCCTTCATCAAGCATTGCATTGTAATATTCTTGAATGTGCATTGGAGTAAGCTCATCAAGATTTACATTAAGCCGATCAAAAAAAGGCTTGATATGCTTGTTGAAGTTGATACAATATCCATCATATGTTGTGGACTTGATATTATTTTTAATTGTCTTAAGCCATTCTTCCATAAATGCAGTAAATTTATGTTTGTCGGAAACGATTATCTTTGTCTTTTCATATTCCGCAATCAGTTTATTTAATGCCTGTTCCGCTTTGCGTTTATTATTCTTGACCTCCATATCAAGAGATATCCATTTTTGCTTTCTTTTACCGTCCTTGTCTTTAAAATTAAGTACGGCATAATACTTATTATTTTTTATTTGCAAACTGCCTGTCATTTTATAACCTCCATAAAAAAACAAACCGTCTGCCGTTTGACAATATCATTATAACACAGCAGACGGTCATAACACAACATATTAATTTGAATTTTTCAAAAACTCTATAACTCTGAATTTTGGAATAATATGCTCTTTACCTATTCTTATACTCTGAATAGTATTTGTGTTTAATAGCTCATACGCCTTATTTCTTCCTATGTGCAGCATTGAAGTAAGATCGTTAACACTAACTACATCGGAGTATTCACTAAACATTGTACTTTCGATTTGTTCCATATTTCAACCTTATAAATCATTCTTTATAGCATCAAGCATCGAAATAACATTGCTTATTTCTGCTTTGGCTTTATCTATTTTCATATCTTTTGGAGTATAATCAATTATGTTGTTCTTGATAACTCCCTCGGCGAAAGTATCGGGGTTTTGATTTTGTAATAAATTCAAATGTCTGACATAATACCCTATCCCTTGACCTATTTCAAGCGAACGGTAAATATCCCAGTAAAAGGCTATATCAAGTGTAGCACAACAAATAAAAATCGCAAGGTGCTTTTCACATCTTGCGTTCAATTCACTATACTTTTCCTTGATACAGTCCTGACAGATAAACGATCTGTGCTGAATGGAGCATTTAAAGAACTTGTCATCGGTCTTGTCCTTATCACAAAATCTGCAATGATAAACCGTTCTCGGCTCTTTTATAGTACATTTCTTTTTCTTATTCAACCTCAATACCCCTCTTTTTTAAACCTTGCTTTAAAGCCTCTGTATGCTCTTGATTTTCCTGTAACCTTTCAGCGGTTTCAGCATAAAAATCACGTTCAAACGGCTGATTACCCAACCCATAAACAATAATTTCATCAAGGTTATAGTCATTACGTCCATTGTCCAGCGGTGCAGTATTGTGAACGGCTATCCCGTTTTGGATTTCTGTCACGTCCATATTATTACGATCTATCAAACCACCGTTCTGCATACGTCTTTTATAATATTGTGGATTGTAAGCGTCATAAACACTTGTCTGTACGGCTTCAGCCATATTCTCCGTTACGGCATCGGCAACTTCATTTGTCATTGTATCTTGCACCTGTTCTTCTATGTGTTTGAACAGGGCGTTTATATTTTTAAAAGTCATTTTGTTACCTGCTTCCTTTGTGAACAAATTAAAAACATCAGTTATTTTCATAAGAATAATTGATGCTTTTGTTCTTTAGCTAAATGAATATAAATTTATTTTTCAAAATTTATCCACAAACATTGTTTTTTTTATAAATATATGTTATAATTAAAATAAAATACAGTTTTAGACGGGGGATTATAACTATATGCTCAATAAAAAATATACAATTTTTCTTTTAGTTGGTTTATTGGGATTGCTTTTAGGAAATTGGGTTAATCAAATCATATCACCAACAATAAATGTCACATGGCTACAAACCATTATAAATATCCTTTCAAATATCATTTCTTCTGTTAGCATAGGTCTTATTGTAGGATATATTAATGCAAAAATAAAAATCCCTGAGAAAATATCAGACCAATTAAGCAAGAAGGGAATGGAAAATCTAATTAATGAATTAATATCGCGTGATAATGTATTAACTGAATACAAAAAAGATAGCTTACATAAATTGGTGCATATTGGTTCAGAATATCGTACTAATACAATATATAATGCTGAGGCATATATATCAGATGGCAAGGTAGTTGTAGAAACAATTATGAGTTATACAGTTCACTATCTTAGTAAAAATAAACCTAAAATCGAAGTTCGATTTGATACGAAAACCAGTTCTGCGGAATATATAAAAATTATAAACCCTGAAAATAGTAATGATTATGAACAAATTAATTTGGAGCAAGGTAAATTTGATGAATCTAAAGCTCATGGAACAGGATTAATTTATCATAAATCATGTGAAATTCCCAAAAGGTTTAAAAAATATAATACATTAAAAATTGAAAAGAAATTTAAATTCATAGGAGAAGACCACTGGATAAATTATGGTATTATATTAGAACATATTACGGAAGGTATTAATTTTAATTTAACGCTTTCTCCAGATTTAAGTATTAAGGAGACAACTATTTTTGAAGATGCAAATTTGTATTCTAAACGTAATACAGGTAAGGGGATTAATATTAATTCAACAAAAACTTTATCACAATATAGCGGCTTTTTAATTACGATTAGCAAAGTCAATAAGTAAATCATGTATTTCTTTTTCATCCATTTGATTTAATATATTATCAATATATTTAATTACTTTTTCTATTTCTGAATGAGAATATTTTTGACATAAATAATAATACAGTAATTTAGCATCTTCTACTATTGCGCTTTCTCCTCGTAATTCAATAGAAGTAGAAATTAAGTTACTGAATTTATTAACCGAAAAATTAAATGTATATAACATAAACACCATCCATTCTACTATAAACTTTTTTTAATAAGGTTGATTGTTCTTATTTTATCATTTTTTCTCATTGTATTATGTCATAACAAACAACCTAAGAATGTTTTTGAAAGCGACAAACTAATATTTTGACTCTTATTCATTTGTTACGCTAATTAATATAGTAATTGTTTTTTATATATCCCAACCTTCAAATTCAACAACCGACCCATCAGGAAAAGTCATCTTTTTAACTTCTTCTTGCTCAGTTCCTTTATTCTCAACTGTGAGCTTGTATTCGCTTTCTATTTCATAAACCTTGCCATTGGTCTCTATTTTTCTATGTTCAATAAATGACGTTTTATTATCATCGTAAACAATTTTATACGGTATAACTCTTTTAACAAGAGGTTCAATATACATTCTGTTTCTGTCATTTTCGGGAACGTGAACTTTAACACGTTCACCAACTTCATGAACTAAACCGTCATTAAGTTTAATTGTTTTCTCCGTACCCGTACCATACCTAATTTTATATTTGCCGAAATTCTCATCTTTAATATCTGTAGTAGGTTCAAACAATACATCCAAGATAATACCCGAATAGGTTTTATCATAGGGGGCGGCTTTAACACTATTTTCAGCAATACGAGAAGCTTCATATAGTATTAATTCAGAAATATCTCTATTCATTTTATCACTCGCTTTACTGATTTGATGTTCTTACAACAATAAAAACAAGTCCGTGAATGACGTATTTACGTTATTCACGGACTTGTTTTTTGTTATGAAATTTGAATTGTAATCTTATTAAATAGAATTTTTATCTTTTAAAAAATTATATCTTTTTAGAAGCACTAATAGATTTAATATTAAATGTATAAACAACGCATAGATTATCAAACTATATATACTAAAGGAACTTATTTGACATCGGTAATTAATTTGGTAAATAATCCAATTATTATCGTTAAATAACTGATAAAACATACTCAATACCAATAAAATGACACATAAAAATATTTCGTAACTCACTATAATTTGAGACTCTTTTATAACGCTTTTGGTAATTTGGGTTTTTGAAGCTTCTGATTTTTTTACAGACTTGTATTCATCATAAAAAGCCATATAAGCAAAAAACATAGAAATAAGTATTGATATGGATACAGATATATTATCAATTATACTTGCATCAACCATACTTACAAGATTTAATGTTTGTGCTAATAAAATAGGAATTACAATAAAAAGATTTATCAATCTATGTTCAAAAACAATTTCTTTAAAATAAGATTTAAGGATTCTTCCAACATTTATATAAGAAAGCGAAGAAGAACTTATACTAAAGACTATAATTGTTAAAACAATATATAAATAGGGACTACTTATTACATTCAATAAGAATCTTTTCAATAACATCATCCTTTTCTGAATCTACATAAAAACATGCAGTATTGTTCTGTTTAATTACGCAATTATTTATTGGAATAATAATTTTAGTAGCATACAAATATTCTCTCACATTTTCGTCCATTGTTTCAAAAAGTTTTAACGGTGGTACTCCATCCTCATCTTTAAAAACCTTACTTATATCTTCTGTTATACGAGTGCTGTAATAGGCATTATAATTTAAGGTCTTGCTGGAAAAGTTTACAATAAGATTGTCTATTGTTTCATCATCGCTTGTAAGTCCATCAACTTTACTAATTTTTCGTTGCTTAACAAAAATGTCATACAAAAAATTCTTGTTTGAGAACAATGGCTTTTTAAACGTACTAACTTTACGAGAAGTTTGTAAAGTAGCTTTTTCTCCGTATTCATCTAATAAATCATAATTACTTTCCTTATAAGTTTCGATACTTAAACTTTTGATTTCATCCCTTTCCAAAAGCTTTTTTAATAGATTGTGAGGAATAACATTTTTTACTTCTGAACACAACAGCTGATCAATTGATTTAACCATGGTAGATAAATGTTTTTTTATAACGCTGGAAATGCCATTTCTACCTAAAGACTGAGTTATTAAAATTGCTGTGTCTTTTTCAGGATTAAAAAATAATGCAAACCCAAAAGGCATTACAGGAGCTTGAGACTGTGACATTTTAGTGGTATTAGACGTATCCTCTGAATCAACTATTTCTGCTTCTACACCATATTCACCTGTTTTTACAATAGCTGTAACAGATTTATAATATAATTCGTTATCTACCGAATGTTCGTTTACGTTAAGTCTTATTGTGCGAAACAGACGTTCATTTTGTTTATCATTAACATAATTTTTAGCAGTTGAATAAAAATAGTTATAAAGGTGTTTTTCTAAACTTTTTCCTAAAATATCTCCTAAAGGAATATATGTAGGTTTTTTAGTTTTTTTATCTATCTTTGTGCTATCTGATATTCTGAAAGTATAATATGCAAGTGAAACTTTTGCCATATTGATATCTCCTTAAATAGTATTTTATTACATAATACTACATAAAAGAGTAAATTTCAATATTTTGTAAGCGAAATTGTATTTTTTGACAAAAACATACATATTAATAGTACATTTTGCTAAAACATAGAACATATGTTCTAATACTATTATACTTTATTTTGATCGACTTGTCAAGAGCTTTTTCAAAAAATTATACGCCCCACTAATCAGCAGGGCGTATTTTATAAACTCACCTTAAATTGCTGTATATAATTTTGTCTGCGGCATTATGAAGATTAGCTCTGAGTTCTTTAGCCAAATCATCACTATTTCTAACAGGATTATTGATAACAATATCACCGATAGTAATATTAGCTGCGTTATTGTTGTTAACATTGCTCATATGTTCTCTGTCAGCACCAACACCGTTTCTTTGCTTCATTGATTCATAAGGGTCAAGCTTATTCATAGGTGAATTATTAAGTATCTGCATAGCATTTTCAAGATTTAAAGAACCATCTTTCAATCCTAACTTTTTCTCCAAGTTTGAAAAGAAAGCTTCAATTACAGAACCAGCTTTTTCTTCGGGCTTTTTACCTTTAACTTCGGAAGTTTCATCGCCGATATCCACCCTTTCAAGCCTTTCAAGATTACCGCTGATAACAACTTCATCTTTACCACTCTTGCCGTTAGTTTTAGACTGTTTATTATCAGTATTGGTATTTGTTGTTGTATCAGTCTGCTTATCGTCCTTTTTCGCAGTTTCAACAGCGTTGACTAATTCATCAATGTCAATTGCTTTTCCGTCTTTATCAGTCCATACACCGTTCTTGTAAGTAGCACCCTCAAGGTGAGCAAGCATTTTCCAAACATCAGAATTTGATTCGCCCTGATTGGGATTGAGATATTTGTCCAAAACGTCTAACAAAATGTCAAAACGTTTTTCGCTGTTATCTTTCTCTGTTTCAAGGTTATCAATTATACTGTCATAAGCTTCAGATTCTTTGGTTTTGACATCTTCTAACGCCTGTTTCTGCTTTTCAAGAATGTTTATCTGCTTTTCTTGCATCAGTTTATCAAGATTTTCCTGTGCTTCCTTGACCTTTTCATCATCAACCTTGAATGAAATACTACCGTCAGAACCGTAAACCTGCCTTGTGCTTTGACTTGCTTTTTCAAGTTCTTTTCTTGCCTTTTCAATATCAAGAGCTTCCTGTTCCTTGTCGTTAGCATCTTTAAGAGCGTCAATCTTTTTCTGAATTGCATCAATTTCAGCTTTAAAAGCCTTTTCAGTTGCTTCCTTTTGTTTCTTGAGTTTCTTAATGCGCTCATCGTAAAGGTCAGAATAATCATCTTTCAGCTTCTTGATATAAGTCTGCTCTTCTTCGGCAGCAGTCTTAGGTAATTCTGCAAGCTTATCAGAATATTTTACACGCCGTTTTTCAAGCTTTTTAAGGTCATCTTCGTGACCCTCAACACCACCCTGAACAATTTCATTGATACGACCGTCAATCTCATTAAGGATTTCCTGATAACCACTACGAATATACTCAAACTTATCTTCAATGTGCATTTCAGAAGCATTATTTACGGCTTCATCAAGCACCATCCATTCAGCCTGAATATTATGTAATGCAATATCCCAATCATCGCAAGCCTTGATAATACTTTGAATATTCTCAGTTGGTTTATCAGTTTCAAGACTCTTTACATCAGCATCGGAAACATCAACATCGCTATCGACTTTAAGAATAATTCCCTTTGTGTCAGCTTTGAGAATATCATCAGAACCAACTAATGTATTAAGATAATCATTTAAAGTCTTTTCATCAAGAACTGTACCATCGGGGAGAATAGGTGTGTAGTGAACAGCTACATATTTACCGTGTTCTTCATCACCTTGCCATAAGAAGTCAAATGACGAATAAACAGTAGCAGTTTCACCGTCTTCAGCATCATACCCAGCTTTACGCATTGTTTCAGCATTGACCTTTGGACGTTTGGTAAGGTCAACATTTCCAAGCTGATATAACTCCTGCATTGTCTGATTTAACTCATTCAAATTATCAATATCTGACTGACTTATAAGGCTTGTGAGTTTGCCGTCCATAGCCTTGTCAATATCATTCTCAAGACTTGAAATTCTGTCTTCAAAGTCATTCTGCTGTTCATCATAGAAATTATCGGCAAGTTGTTTACGTCCTTTGTAAACCTCTTCCTCGTATTTCCAAAGGTCATCCTGATAGTCGGCAAGCCCGTCATAAGCCGTATGAGCAGCAGACAAAAGCCAAGAGTAATAGTCTTCGTTTTTCTCCTTCTGATCCATATTGAATTCATGCTGTTTTTCAGCATATTCAGCTTCAAAATCAAGGACGGATTGAGGCTTTTCTGTTTTGTCACTACCAAATTCGGGCGCATCAAGACTTGTAACACTTCCGTTTATTTTGTCTATCAGTTCGGAAATAGCGGTAATATTTTCTCCACGTTTTGTAAGTTCAAGGGTAATTGCAGATATTCTATCTGTAATATCCTGTGTTTTATTTGGAACTTGATTTAACGCTTCGTATTCTTTTGTTAAATCTGCAATAGCATTCTTCTCTTCGTTTAACTGAGTTACAAGATCGGACTTTTCTGCTTCAAGATCAAGCTCAATGGCTTTCCTTTTCTGCTTATTAAGCTGTTCATAAGCCTGTTTATTGAGTGTAACGGCACCTGTTTCACTATCAACAACAAGAGCCTGTGCATACCCAGCATCGGTCAATTCTTGAATTGTGCTTGCCGAAAGCTGACCGTGCTTTTTCTGTTCTTCCAATGCAGATGTAAATGTTTTCTGCGCCTTAGTGAAGTTTGAAGCAGATTTTGACAGATCATCATAAGCCTTTTGCAAGTCTTCAAGTGACTTGGAAGCCGTTTCATTTGATTCAGCAGTTGCATCAGCCACATTCTGTATTTCATCTGAAACACTATCTTCAATGCCACGATAGGACTTTTCAAAATCGGGCATCATATCAAGCAAAACCTGTTCAATATCGAGTGAAAAAGCTGTACTGTCCTTTTTATCACCCAAGCCAAGCGATTCAAGGAACTTATCTCTGAATTCTTTGTATGTGTCCTGCGTTACGTTATCAAAATTTATCCCGTTATCAGTTTCAAAATTGAAAAGTTTTATCGCATTTGTGTATTTATTACCAGTTTCATATATATCTTTGATATCATCGGTAACAACTTTCTTATACGCTTTCTGCTTTGCCAGCAAGGAATTATAAAACTTTTCTTCAGCATCATTCAAACCTTTTGTGACCTTGATAGAAGTTATCTCATTAAGTATTTCGTTAAGGTTCTCATACTGTTCAAGCGTATTGCTTCCTTTTAACTTTATCTGTGCTAAAGGATTATCCTTTGTGGGATTTGAAATGCTGAATTGTTTCAGAATATCATTGAAATTGTCAGAAAAATCGTTTAAAGCATCTTTAGTGACCTGTGTAACAACATTAGCTTGCGGAATAACAGCGTTTTCAGATGAATTATTTCTGCTTGTGAGAACTTTCTTTGCATCTTCGTAACTATCTTTGTTTTCTGTCAGCCAAGTTTCAGCAGAATTGATACGATTTTTGGTTATCTCATCATCAAGCAAGCCTAAACCTTTTTCACGTTCAAGATTTACTTTTTCAATTGCTTCTTTCTCAAAACCATAGGTTTCAATAAGGGTTTCTTTCCATTTATTAAGCTCCTCGGTTTTCTTGGAAACATCGCTTTCGCTGTCAACAATATTTATATATTCCTGTCTAAGATTTGCAAGTGATGTTGCCTGTTCATTGTATTTTTCAGCAGATTCAACAGCGTTCTTTCTTGCTTCTTCCTGTTCACGCTGTACTTTCTGATATATTGAAACAAGTGCTGTAAATGCCATTGTCAAAACCATAACGGGGTTAGCACTTATAGTCACAAACAAAGCTTTCATCGAACCGTTAAGGCTGAATGTTGAAACCGCTGCCTGCTGATTTGCTTGTGTTATTCCAAGTGTTGCAAGTTTTTGTCTTGCCTCTGCTTCGGTCGTTCCGTCAATGGTCAATGCCTTTACCATTTCGCTTTCAGTAAGTTTGCTGTTGCTAAGTACAAGCTTTAACTGCTTATCCGACAAACCGCTCAAAACCAGACTGAACGATGCAAACTGTTCTTTTGTCATTGCGGAACTGCTTGAAACCATATCCATTGCATAGCTTACATTCTTCACATCGGTTATCATACCTGCAAAACCGTTTTTGGCTGCTACGATACCTTTTGCAAGCGCATAAAAAGCTGCTGATTTAATAGCTGTCTGCAACACTTGATATTCGTCTGTGAACTGCACAAGACCCGTTGCAGCATCAGTTATATCACCTACAAAACCATTCGGAATAAGGTCGTTCCACAAATTCTTCATTGCATTGCTCAAAGCAGCCGACTTTGATTCAATGCTATCAAGATAAGCGTCATATTTACGTTGTGCCTGACCTGCGGAATCTGCACTGACTTCCATGAGTTCATTTATTCTGTTCCAGTTCTCTACCAAAGAAATAAAGGTGTTTTTATGGTGCGTACCTGCGAATGTGAAACCGATAGAGTTTTTCTGTACATCATTCAGCTTGTCCCATTTTTCAACAAGTTCATCAATAATGTCAGTTACATCTTTAAATTCACCTTTGCTGGTTCTTATGTTCATACCAACAGTCTTTAACATTTTTTCAACATTGTTAAGCGACTCCGTGATATTTTCTGTACTGCCGTCTTCAAGTTCAATTTCATATTTGCCAAGCTTGACATTATACAATCTTGTCAGAATACCATTCAAAGAAGTTGCAAGCTCCGACTCCGATTTTCCCGTTGTATCACGAAGTCCCGATATAATAGCACCAAGCCTGTCAATATTAAGTCCTGCAAGCTGGGCGTTTTGTGCCGTTTCACTCATTGCCGTTGACAGCTTGCCTGCAACTGTCATTGATGCCGTATCCAATGCAGAAAGTTTTGAAACTACATTTTCGATCTCATCACTTGGAAGCTTGTAGGCATTTGCAATTGTAACAAGGTTTTCAGCGGAAACGTCCATATTCTCAAAGCCTATCTTTGAAAGATATACTGTACTTTTTAAATAATCGTCAATTTCTTCGGCAGCCTTGCCCGTTCTCAAAAGTGTTTCATAAGCACCTTCCAATTCTGAAATATCGACCTTAAAATCAAATGATTTTTCCGAAAGATCAGCAATTGTTTTATTGGAACTTTCTCTTGAACCACCGGTTATCATTGAGAGGTTTGTAGCATATTTATCATACTCTTTGACTGCTTCCGTTGCCTCCTGCGCAGCCTTGCGAATAGTATTCAAAGCTGTTTGAGCCGAAACCACAAGTCCGATATTATTAAGTGTTTTGTTAAGAGTATTTCCCAAAGTAACCGTTTCATTGTTTGCCGATTTTACGCTGTTGCTCAATCCCGATAACTGTTTTTGCGCATTTTGGGTCTTGACCTCTATTTCAACAGGTTTCCTATTTATCTGTGAAACAGCCTGTTTATACTGTTTCTTCAAATCCTTCTGTCTGATCTTCAAGTCTACATATAACTGCCTTTTCTGCTTATTTAAAGCTGTTATCTGTTTCTGTATTTCAGCATTTGTTTTACTGTTATCAAGCTTTGCCTGAAGTCTTAATTGTTTGAGTTGACCTTCTATCTTTTTTATATCGGCATTTATCCTTGTTACAGAATCTTTTGTATCAAGACCTGCTGTGATTTTTATGTTTAGTTGATTATCTGACATTTTGTTTTCCTTTCGTTTTTTAATTGACTTCTTTATTCTGTTATGATATAATATTATTAAAGAAAAAAATATCGGAGGTGTGGTAATGTTACAGTTAGCTTTCAGCGGTTGTGCTTTTGAGCGTCTTCATTGCGTTGATTTACGCTGTGACTGCGGAAATATCATATCTCTTGATACTGATGATTTTTCAGAAGTAAGATCGGACTATGTTGTTATAAAATCCAACATTCCGATCACTTGTGAAAAATGCGGTCGCACATATCACCTTAAATCAGGTCGCATTTCAAAAGAACCGCAAGCAAACATTAAACCGAAAACCACACCCCAGACAATTTCAACAGAACAGTTATTAAACGCTGTAATATATAATTGATACCGTTTTATATTTTCACATATAATGCGGTATTTTTTATACAATAAAATCATCGTTTAATCGTGACATAAGTATTCTCTGTTTAATTTTTATTTTTCTTTCTCTTTCTATGCAGTTCCTTGTGTTCTTCAGACGTTACCCACATAAGATTATCCGCTCTGTTATTCAAAGCGTTACAATCTATATGATGTACTATTTTCTTATGCTTGGGATTATCAATAAATGTTTCAGCAACAAGCTTGTGAAGCCGTATGCTCTCTTTCTGACCTTTGCATTTAGTCAGCTTAACATATAAATAATCCATTTTGCCTTTGAATGGACATACATAAGGCTTTAATAATCTTTCCTGATACAGACTGAATACTCTGCCATAGCTTGAAATAATATAGTTTGGAAAGTCTTTGCTCACCTTCCAGACCTCGCCCTCGATATAGTCAATGTAGCCATTATCCCGACGATTCAATTCCTTTTCTGTTATTATTTCGTTGTTCATAATTACGTTTTCGTTTATGTTGTGCTGTGTTTTTTATCATTTGAAATTCCTCCAATGATTTTGGTTTATGCTTTTTGACTACTCATTTTGTAACATCATTTGCTTGAACCGTTAATATGACCGCCCCCGATCTGCAATAAATTTGCGCCTGTGGATATTCTTCCAAACAACATAACCTAATTTCCTCACTTTCTTTTTTGTTTTTACTTACTGATCTCAATAAGCCTCTGAAGCGTTCTACTCATAAACTCACTAACATTAATAATAGTATTATTACTAACATCTGCACCGCTAAAAATATTTCCAAGCGTTGTAGGACTTATTCCTGCATTTCTACAGAAATTTGTCTTAGGCATCTCTGTAATTTCAAGGAATTTCTTTATCTGTTCTGATAATTTCATATTATCACCCCCTCAATTTGTAGTAATAAAAATAAGACGGCTATTGCTAACCGTCCTTTTTCTCAATTCGGTCACGATTTTATTTTACCGTTGTGTCAGAACCGTCACACAACATCATATAAAATAATATCCTGATATTTTATAAATAATTATTGATATGGAACTTAATTTAAAGGAAGCCCGTTCCATTTGGAAGAAGTAAACTTTTAATCACTTGTCTTTCTTCCACAATATCCGTTCCATCCCAAAGGTACGGTATCTTCATCACAAGGGTCAATATGAGCAATTAATTGACCTTCAGGCAGAAAATAGTCTGTGACTTCTCGGCATTTATCTTCTTGTGTACCTATTCCAATTACACTTTTTACTTCTATTACAGAAATCATTTTTGCTCGTGTTGTAGACATATAATCTTTTGACATTTTAATTACCTCCAAATCTCTTGACAAATTTATTAAAATGTGCCATTATGTAATATTAAGGTCTATATGGGCTTTCAATTTAGAGCTAATCCATATTAAATCTTCTATTTTTTCTCTTAATGAAGTCTATTAGTAGTGCTGAATTTACGGGGTGATATTTAATGGCTAAAACTTATATATTGCGTTCACGTCAATTTATATACCAGAATACGCTATGGCATAAGGGAGAGGTTTGTGAACACTACAGAGCTTATCCTTCCCGATAAGATATACGCTTTCATTTTCACCCAGTAATTCAGTCAGCATCAAACTCTTTAAAAGTGGTCACGCTTTTGACCTCATGCAGTTTTCAGCGTGATAACGCCTATGCAGTTCCAAACATAGGCGGTTGCGAATGTTAAATACCACCATTCGCAATTAAAGAAACAAAACTGTTTTGAAATTCTGTTTCTATTCTTCTATATCAAAAAACAACAGCTTTTCCCATATTTTAAGCAACCCTACCGAAATTTTTATATTTGTGCTTGATTTCCTTGATATAGAATATTTCCTTGTCAGCAGAACGGCAATATATTTTCTTATCCGAGTCAGATACAAACAGCTTTGCATTGCCTATCTGTACACAAATGACCTGCTCAAATTTTATATCTCCGTAAGAACCGTTAAATGCAACTATGTCATTATTCTTGTTTTTAAATCCAAGCAAATGGAAACCGTCTGACCTATATTTCAGACCCCATAACGTGAATTTTTGCTTTACTTCTTTTCCAAGGATCATATCAAGAACATTGTCAACATCAAATTCATACTCTTTGTATTTCTCCATAAAGCTATTATAATAGTATATTACTTTTTCTTTGCAGTAATCGAACAGCATATATCCTATAACGTTAAGTGTATCTGTATATTCATCAAGCTGTAACTGCGATTTGTTAAGAATATTTTGTTTCAAAGCTTTGTTTCTGCTGCATATCTCAAATATAGTATCCTTGGAAATAATATCAAAGTATCTGTCACCCTCAACTTCTTCGGGAGCATAATCAATAAGTTGGTTTGCAAGAATAACCATACTATTTAACTGATATGTTGTTGCTCTGTGTATTACTATAAATATCGCCCCTTTGTTTTGCATCCTTATACTGTTTTCTTGTTATGTTCAAACTTTTCAGATCACTTGTGCAGTCGCACATTATCTTAAACAATTCATCTAACACAGATGAGTATTGCTGCTGTGAAATATCTTTTCTATATTTAAGCTGATAGAACGATATCATTTCAATATCTTTCGGCAAGTCACAACAATCATCTTCAGAATAGTACCTGTACTTGTATTTAGTTTTTATAAGGTCAATTATTTCTCTTTGTGCCGTTGCATTTGGTGAACACAAGTCCGTTACATTATAGTGCTTCAGTATATCCATAAGTTCTTTTATCTCGCCTATGTACCCCTCGCCAATTTCATTGCTATCGAAATCGGGCATTTCACTTACGGTCTCAAAATATGAACACTCATCATCATTCTCATCTGAATATATATCACTTATCGAGTAAACAGAAGTCTTGATAGTATCATTTATATATTTTTTCAATCTGTGCTTTAACTTTCCGCAAATGTCTTTAGTTGTTTCGGCATCAAAACTTTTATCTTTGAATATTTCCAGCAAAATCATTATCGCATCTTTTTGAAAATCGTCCTTTGAACCTTTATAGACCTGTTTGAAATACTTTCCTTGTTCAATGAAAGTTCCGTACTGGGTAAACAGGCGATAGACGTTATTTGTAACTTTTGCTGCACTTGCATCAACTATAATAAAATGACATTCATCATATTCTTTCATACCATCACTATAGGTATATTTCACTTTATCAGAATATAGGCTATCGAAAATATCTTTGTTTCCGTTTCTGTATTCCTTGAAAACTTCTATCAATTCCGTAATTATCACTTCCTTTTGCTTTAATATAGCCTGAAACATTAGTATGAAACAGGCTATATTAAATTGTATTATATTTTCTCTTCTTCACGAATGATAATAAAAGGATAACCATTACCTTTTATCTTGTATCTTTCTTTATATTCCTTATTAACCCGTATTCGACATAAAGAATATGAATTTAAGATTTCCTGCAAACTTTTCTTTATTTGTATCTCTGTAGTTATGTAATTATATTTTTCTCCGAGAATAGAAACAACATCACGTTCTGTTGCATATCCCTTTTTTTCAATACAATACATTATACATTCTACAATCTCAATGGTGTGTTTATCTGACCTCTCAGATGTACCTTTGCTGTTTTCATACTTATATTGAGGATAAACCCTATTAGCTTCATCTTCTCCAAAAGTACGATATACCCATTCTCGGCTTAATCCTTTAAGAGAAATATTATTATCTTTCAGCATTATTGCTTTTTCTTCGCTGTCATTGAATGTATTAAGTCCATATTCCTCAAAAGCATAAAACCCCGTAATCTTTTTCAAATTATATTTTGCAGCAATCGCTTTAGCTTTGCGATAATCATCTTTTGGTATCTTATCTTCAGGAAGCTTTTCAATCATGTGCAATAATGCAAAAAGCGTGAGTGACTGTGCTAATTTATCACTTTTCTTTATATTACACGCTTCCATAAGTTTGGGATAACTTGAAAAGAAAAAAGGCTTTCCATTGATCTGCATATTTTCATTAACCATATTAGAAAAATGTAATAGCATTAACTTGATATGAGATTTTCGAGTGCGTATCAGTTTATATAGATCTGGAAACTCATCTCTGAATTCATCAGTATCAAGATAGTTTGCATAATCAAGCATAAGCTGTTTTTGCTGTTGTGTCCATTCAGATTCAACAAGTTCCAAATTGTAAACTGATTTAATGAACTCTATTGCTTCACTTCTTTTGCAACCCGATAAATGTTCTGTAATACCAATTATATTTCTTGATTTGCCACACCCAAAACACTTATAGAACTGCATACCGTTTTCGTTTGTATAAATATGAGCAGAAGGAGTATTATCTTCATGTTCTGGAAGAATACAGCATACCTTTCTATCATCAATACCTAAATATTCAGTTAAATCTATTTCATGGGTGATATATTCATATAGATCATTCCTGCATTTGAATATTTGTTTTGGTGGTAACTCTTTATTCGCATTATCATCATCGACTTTAATATCAGGTTTTATCACATGGGGGTTTTTGTAGGGGGTGATAGAATAAGACTCTTTATTATCACCCCCACCTAAAACCTCCTTACTGTTTTTGAGCTTGTGTTTTACTGCTGTAATAATTGCTGATATTAAAAGAATTATTATAATCATATCAAAAGCAGATAATTCTTTATTTTCTTCATCGACCTCATCTTCTGATTCAATATCATTGCAATCCTCGCAATCATCATCAAACTCATTATTATTATCAGCACTATCTTGATTTATTAGATAACCATTAAAATTTGAAATAAAAGGCTTTACTTCAATTCGTCTTTTAATATTATCTTGTGTTACATTTAAATCAAGATCAATTCTGACAGATTTTTTGATCTCATTGAAATTAATGGGCTTGATTATTATATTTGAGTTCTTTTTCTGAATTGGTTCATCAGCTTTGTTATCGTCACACAAACCAAGAAGTGCTTTCATTGCTTTAACATCTAATCTTGAAATTGCATCAACTTTTTCTTGATATGATGTACTACTATTCTTTATGAGTTTTTCTTTGGAAGATGTGTTCAATGCCTTTTTAGAAGTGCTTGTTTTCATTTCTGAATGTCTGTAATACTTTTCAATTAGCACATCAGGGTCAAAAACTGCATTTTCATCAATACATATCAAACCTTTTCCTCCAAAGAACAATCTTGTCGGGTCTTTGCATACATTATCACATTCAGGGAAAATGCTCATTAATGCTATTTGGATTTGGTCACGCTTTTGTCGATCAGTTATTACTTCGCTACTGTGAAATATCAATCTGAATTTTTGATGATCTGGCTTGTGACTAAAAGTAGTATATCCGAATGCAGGTTTAAGATTTTTTTGTCTGCATCTGCTTAATGCTTCATCAATAGTGAAACCATCGTCAAAATCTAATGCAAAAATCTCTTGTGATATAAAGTCATTGCTTGTCGTTCCATTCAAATAAGCTGGTTTAAATGTACAGCCGTTTGACATTCCTTCAGCAAGCGTTTTAATATCTATAGCAGTTGCTTTTAAAGCTTTTTGTACACATCCGATCTCATATCCTTTTGGTTTTTGACTATATCTCTTGTCATAAAACATACACTTGATCATAAAGTTGCATTTATCAATCCTTTCTATTTTTTGATTTATTATACCTTTATTTTTTATGGACTATCTCTGATCCCCACCATAAATCACCGCCTTATTCATAAAAATCTGTATCAATGGGAATAACCTCAAAATCAACAGCTTCCCCTAATCCACAGCTTATTATGCTTGAAAGAAGTTCTGACATTTGATGCCTTGCATTATCTCTGTCTGACAGCTCGAAAAATATATCCGTGATTTCATTGTCAGGTTTTTTCATATATTCCGTTACAGCGCAAGTAATAGGGGTATGCTCGTTACGATCCGTATGTTTACGCTTGCCTTTATAATCAGAATAATTTATGCAGACCAAATCAGAAAATTTTGTGTAACCATCGGTTATATCCTTTTCCATTTTATCAATAACTTTTTGAGAACAACCGCAGAAATTAAACAAATCTTTGTATTCTGCTCCGTGTTCCTGCCATTCATCAAGCGAATCAATAAGTATATTTCCGATCATACCCATAAGTTCTTTGGACAAATTTTTCTTTTCTTCCAGCATTTCAAGCTGTTTTTGTATCGGTGCAATAGTCACGCCCTGCTTAATAACTCGTTTATTCATACGCCTAAGTCTGTTATGCTCATCTATGCTTTGGCAATAAACCTCTGCTGCTTTTTGTGCCATAAGACGGGAAATAGCAAGACTATTTTTGATATAGTTGTTGTGTGAAATGCTCTCTTCATAGTAATTGATAAGATTCTGCATCAAGAGCCTGTTTAGATTTTTGAGCGTTATGTTCATTTTTATCTTCTCCTTTGCATTATATATAGTATATTCAAATTATTTTAGTCTATAAAAGTATCAAAAAGAGTGCAATCATTTACTCCAATACCTTAATAGATAATTGAACCATCTGAATCCATATAAAATGTGTCCCCATACTCATCTGTATGTTCTGTCAAAATGCAATCATTGAACTCAGGAAACATTTCAAGCAGCTTATCACGGACTTTTAACTTTGTTTCTCTGTTTTTGCAGGCATTTTGCAATTCTTCAAGAAAATATTCCTTAACAGCGTGTGTAATGGGTGCATATTTTGTTATATCCACAAAGTCACCCTTGTTTTTATCATCGGGACAATGTATGCAGATCAGCTTTGAAAACTCTGTTGTTCCCTCATCAATATCATTTTTCATTTCTGATATAGTCTTTTCAGAACAACAGCAGAAATTGTATAAGTCATTGTATGTTGCACCAGAGTTTTGCCAGCCGTCTAAACTGGTACAAAGTAATCTTCCAAGTAAGGCAAGAACACTTTTTACAAACTTGCATCTCGTATTCAAAAGTTCTGTCGTTTTGTCAAGAGTTGTGATTTTTACGCCCTGATGATCGAAACGCTCTCTCATACGTCTTGACTTGTTATACTCAAAATCTGCCTCGTTATATTCTTCAATGGTGTATTGTGCAATCAACCTTGTAAGAACGGCACATTTTCTGAAATATGCTTTCTTGGATATTTTTGATATTTTTCCGCTATTCAGCTCTGACAAATACTTTTCATTTGCATATATACTATATTTATTAAGCTGTTCCAAATTCATATTATCACGCTTTCTTTACACGACCTCAAGCTCATATTCTCCGTCAGCAGTATATATCGTTTTTCTTGTGATAAGACAAACACCCATTGCACAGGCAAATACATCTTTATTGCTGTTGCTGTGCATACGAACACAAGGAATGTTCGGGGCAGTTCCATCATAGTAAACAGAATAATCAAAATCGGGAATGATAAAATTATCCGTCACGGGATAAGCATTTCCGTCCTCTTCTTCGCTGAATACACGATACATAGCTGTATCAGAACGATGCTTTATAAGTACAGTTTTCCCCTTGTATTCTACCAGATGCTTTGGGATCGAATTTGATACATCTTTATAATTTCTTATCACATCATCGGTATAAGCATAGGGTGAATAACCATCTTCCATACTGAAATGCAGCTTTAAGCACTCATCTGTATTTACAGAAATGATAAAACTCCATTGATACCCTTCACGAATCGTAGCAAGTGTTTCCAACTGCGTGAACTGATTTCTGTAATAGCAGCAGGTGTCCTTTTCATCTACTGCAATGAAATGAATTTTCTTGCTGTCCTTTGAAATAGTGATTTTTCTTAATGGTATAAGCTTTCCGTCCTTTTCAAGTGCCATATTTCCAATATGACTTCTGTCACAACGCTGAATCAAACGTGCAAATGTGTTCTTGTTCATTATTTTCTCCTCTCAATTTCTTGCAATAAATACAGTTCCTTCACCATTTACTACATCTTCAAATTTAACTTTGCCGTTGGCAAGCTTGTCCCACCAGCGATAAATAATATAGTAAATGTTCGTTCCGTCCAGATCTCTTATTTGAAAGTAGGTGTCTTTCATAAAACTGTCTTTTACAAATTCACCTTTAACATCTTTCATAATTGCCCGTATCTGTTCTTTGATACTCATTTTGTGTCAATCCTTTCTTTTTGATATTTTTTTCATTTGATACTATTACATTGGTTTCAGCTCCTATCATTCACTTTAGCTGGATAAAGTTGAATAGATGCAAAAAAGGTGTCAACAAGTAAGCCATATCCATAAAAATGGTATAGCTTTCCTGTCAACACCTTGACATTTCTGCATCTTTATGTTAAAATAACCTTATGCTACGAGGTTGTTTTACATCGTCAATGATGTTGACAATCTTAATACATATTTTTCGGTCGTATCAGTTGGCGCTGATACAGACCACTCAATAGACATTGGCGTGTCCGTTGAGATTACATATGAAAGGGCTTCACTTTTGGCGAGTGAGGCTCTTTTTTTATTAAGATGACTCTATTATATATTGTTTTAAAAATCTTTTCAAGCGAAATTTTAAGCATTTTTTGATTATTGCTTATTATTGAGTGGATTTGCGTAAATTTGGTGATTTTCTATGCTTTGCACAAAATAGCGTCTTTTTATTTGTTATAATTACATAATATAAATCATTCGCCATTATAATCGTATTTAGCGACAAAGTCTGTGACTTCCGATATATCAAACACTTTATGAGGAAATGCGATTATCTCATCTTCTTGTCTGCTGTGATTAATGCTCAGAATATCTTTTAAGTAAATTTTTCCTTGAATAACTCGACAGCACCTATCACCTCTATGCAAACAAGCAAATCTATTTGCAAACCACTTTGCAATATCAATATTGTATGTCCACGATATAGCAATATCTGAAGGAGTGCTTTTATGATTTACTCCTCTGTAAATAACAATATATTCTTTTCCATTATCATCACAAGAAATAAGATTATCTGCTTTGAGTTTATCTCTTATTAATTCTGTTCGTGCTTTTTTAAATTCTTCGGTTTCTGATTGACATATGGCTTTTATTGTATTATTAACTATCGTTCTATCTTCTGGAAAAGTTATGTTTAAACGTACCCAAATCCCCAACAATAGTTTCATTCGATATGTTTCAGGGTACATATAGTAATTGGCTGAAAACCAAAGTAATGTTTCTGATAAATTTGAATAATTATAACAATCCTCAAATAAATCATTATAACATTCCTCAAAAGTCATATCTGGGATTTCTACATTAAACTTTTTTAGTTTCTGCATCCATAATTCTTCTACTCCGTCCATTTTCAATACTCCTAATCTTCATTATCTACACCAAATAATTCTTTGTATTCTTGATATTCGGCTTCCTTACGTTTCTTTTCGGCATCTTTCCATTCTTTAATAACAGTAGCTATCTTTTTAGTTAGTCCATTTCTGTCAAGATATGGATTTTTACCCCAGTCTTCAGCATCATCTTCAGAAAGTTCAACGGCTCTGAGAATATACGCTAAAAAAATTGTATCGTTGGTTTTCATAAGTGAAACAAACTTATGGATAAGATTCGCCCTTTTTTCTTTATCATCTGCATAGTCTATTTCGTTATAGTTCTCACTAAAATCTTGACCTGATTCTTTAATAGTTGATCGTACATATTCAATTACCTTTTCAACCTTAATGTCAGCCTCAATTTCTCTCAAATAAATTCCTAATCCATCATCACAACAGGGAACATTTGCATATTCAGTTGGTTCTCCATTTTCATCAAACTCTATAGGAACATCCTCCACAATAAATGACGCATCATACTCTTTTTTTGCTTTAACCCATTGAACCTTTAACTGCTCAAGTGGGGTCAGTTCTCTTGTGAAATATTCTTTTGGAATATTATATAACGAATGTAATTCTTCAAGCCTCTTTTCAGGGATAGGCTTCTTACCATTTTCCCATTGAGAAATGTTCACATTTGATATCCCCAATTTATTTGCAAGGGTTACTGTAGTATCCTCGAAGGTTGTTCTGATATATTCCAGTCCCAACATATTATCATCACGCTCATTAATTAATCTAAATACGGTTAATTTTCTAACCAATATATATTGTATCACATTTTTGAAATTTGTCAAGACCATTTACTAAAAAATTTATAGATTAGTTCTGCTATATAAATAGGATTTAAGCCACTTTAATTTTAATAGTATAATTTCACCTATAAAAGCATCAAAGTGTCTGTATCGTGTTCAGATTTGAGTATTTCTATATAATATGTCTTTTTATCCAATTTCAAAAGAAGTACGTCTTTGTATTTTAACATCATTGTATTTGATAATATAATTTGACCTACTCATACATAGGTTCAAATTTATAGTTATTTTCTTTAAATTTGCACATTCGGAACTTCCGATGAAGTTCGTCGTCAATTATAACAGTAATTTGCGTGTCCAAAATTCGGACGCACAAACTTTATTCTAACTGTACGTTTTTCGTGCAGTTGTGTGTATGAATTTCGTCCGCACAAAACGTTATTTAAATAAAATCTAAAATGCTTGCTTCGTCTATTTTATACGAAAGCAACCCGACGAAATTCGTCGCCTTGATATATCAAGTCATAAAAGGGTGTCACATTCTGTTACTTGCTTTAATTGTGGGATGTCAGGTGTGTACCCCATCTATAATAGTCATTTTGTACTTAGAAGGACGAATTTCGTTCTTCTAAATTTTCAATCGTGCGATGAAATTCATCTGGCGTTATCAAAAAATTTGAAAGAATACATCTTCCACCATTTTACAACACCGTTCAGAGGTGCGTCCGTTTTTCGGGCAAACCTATATCTGCACCCTATACTATTTACATAGGTACTTAATTTTTTTGTTGTAAACATATCCCCATACCCATAAAAATAGCCGTTACTCCATAATAGAGCAACGGCTAAATTTTTTCATTTTTATTTTTCCCTTTTTACGATTTGGGTACTAATTTAAGCTCATACCCTAAAGAATCAGCCATACTGCAAATCATTTTCAAAGATGGATTAACTGATCTGTTTTCAATTCTGGATATAGTCTGTTGTGTTTTATCCAGCTTTTCAGCCAAATCTCCCTGCGATAGTTCTTTTTGTTTGCGAATAGCTATAAGCTGACCTATCAAAGCATATTCCATCTGACTTGATTCCCAAGCTTCTTTAAAATCGCTGCTTTTATCACATTGTTCTTTAATAGCAGATTTAACGTTTATTTCTTTGAATGGCATAAAAACACGACCTTTCATATAATCTTGATTTTCAATTCATATTCAAGTTCTTTAGCTCTTGATGTTACTATCTTGCAATCATTCTTTTCTGTTTTATATTATTGTGCAAACAAAAACGCCGTCCGAATTTCAGACAGCGTTTAAGTCGATAAGCTTTGTTATCTTGCCATAATGTCATTCATTATTTCATCAGCTAAATCTTCTACATCATAGTGCATAACAAAATCAGGTGATTTATAAATCATTTTGGCAATATTTGAGTTCTGTACCATATTATCAGCCATCAAAGAAGATATGTTATATTTTTCTTGAATAGCTTCTGAAATAAATGACAAAAACTCATTTTCAACAGTTATGTTAGTTTTTAACATAATAACTCCTCCTTTGAATAATTAAGTAACTCAATATTAGATAATCTAATGATTCTTAATGATTGAACTGTATGAAACGATAATTGATTAAATTCATCACTAAATGGCTTAACTTGGCTCATAAATTCCTGAAAATCAGCTTGATTATTTTGCGCTTTGCGTGTTATAAGACCGATATTTCCGTCGGCTACATTTCCATAAACAATATCATAAAGGCTGTTTTTGTTATGGAAATCGGAGATCATATATTCTTTTTTTACACGGTTATTAAAAATGAATTCATACCATTTTTCGTTTGTTTCTTCAAATACCAAACTATTCAATCCAATTTGTTCTATTAATTCCTTGGTAATATCATATGTAACCACCATCGGCTTATCATTAGAAAGTTCTGCACGTTTATAGGCAAACTTAACAGCTTGATTATAATTGAAAGTCGTATAAAATCCTTTACCAAAATCAAGATTATTTTTACTACAATTCAAATCAATGCCATATTCAAGACTATTTTTGTACTTTTGTAACGTTCCATGATAAACTATATCAGGCAATTCGGCAATTGTCATTCGATCATTCCTTTGTTTTCTTACTCCAATTATAACGCTATTGCAGTAAATTGTCAAGTTCTTTTGCTTCGATGCCCCAATTTTCACTCGTGAATAGAGTAGAACTACTATACCTATCTCCACTAAACCAATAGGCTTTTGAAATGTAAACTATTCCCCAGATACCCTATTGATTATAAAAGATATTCTATAATTATAACCGATTTCACAAAATAATAAAACATATCAAGCATTCGTAATCAGCATCAAACAATTATATACTACTCTGTGAAGTTTATCAAATCAGTTTTATCATTTACTTAAACTTGTAATAACGCTGATCGTGATTTTATAATATCTGTCAGAATATCATTGCTCATAACGCTATTTTTATATTTACCTTTCAATTATTATAATGCACATCAAACACATTATAATCAGTCAAAAATGCCATATAAAAGCATCAGGAAAAGAAGCATCAAACTATATTGTTATATTGAAAAGTCGCTGAAATATGCCGTATATTTGATATATGAGCATTATTTTTCTGCTTATATTATTATTTTCTCCAGTTCCGAAACAATTTCAAAAAGTTAAAGTATAAAGTTAAATTCTGCTTAACTTCTTTATATTTTACTTAAAGAAATAAAGGGTATAACCATTTTTCAGGCTATACCCTTATTTTTTATGCTGTTGCAAGTCTTGGTGATGCCATACCCTTGAATGATTCACAGCCATATTTATTTTTTATCTCATCAAGGCTCATATTTCTACGGCTTTTGCAAGCATCTTCGTCCTTGTGCCAATACCAGCACTTTTTCTTGCTTGCCCATCTGAAATTGAGGTTCTTTATAATGTCTTTGTATGGGAATGTGTTGCCTGTGATCCAAATCCAACGACCACAAAGGTCAATATTTAAGCCTTCACAAAGCACAAGCTTATTTATTATTTCCATAAATTCTGCTGCTGTTTCGCTTGTTTCCTTGTTTGAATTATATGTATCTGTTTTATTACCTACTTCTTCGTGAATGTTCTTGAAACGCTCAAAAGCTGTTTCATATTCTGCGTTGATCTGCTTCATTATCTCCGTTGTATCGTCCTTGTTTAAATCGGGGTGATACTTCATACAGAGTTTGTGATATTCTCTCTTGACTGCTTCAACGTTCTTACACTCTTTAAACCATTTTAACATAATATCAAGACCTTTCATTTGAGCTTTATTGCTCTTTTGATTTATTTCTTGATATTATTATAGCACTTTTATCTAGTGTAATCAATAGATGATATGCACAAGATTTTAGTGCTTATTTATCTACATTTGCACTATTTTCAAGTGTGTTATCTTTTACATAGATAAGAATATCTCCAATTTCACAATTAAGTAAAAAACATAATTTAGATAAAACATCAAACGAAACCGTTTGCTTATGTCTTAATCTTTGTATTGTTGCTTCTCCTATTATTTTATCTTTTCTTAATTTGGCTGAGGAATAACCAGCCTCTTTTAATGCTTTTAATACATCAATCTTATATTCAATAGCCATTTTTATTATCTCCTCTTGATTGTCCTTTACGAGTACACTAGATATAGGTGTACAATTTGCACAACCATTGCACTAGGATTTTGTGTATATTGCGAATTGAAATTATGCTTTATATACTGTACAATAATAGACAGTAAAGGACAAGTAAAAAACAAATCCCTTACATCAATTATAACAAACAAATCACCAAAAGTCAAACGCAAAATAACTTTTAAATCATTCGGGAGGTCAAAACAATGGTCAATCTCAGAAACGCTGAAACAGTTGAAACAATTATAGATAAACTCATTGAAATGCAGAATGAGTTTAAAAAGATTATGGCAAACAGTACAGAGAAAGAAAAAGATCAATATCTTGAAAAAGCATTACAGGAAGTCGAAAAGCTCAACGGCAAAAATGCTACTTATAGAATATGGTATATGGCTTTCTGCGATATGAGAGACGGTTTCTAAAGGGTTGAACCTATCAGCCCTATTCCAAAGGCACAAAGCCTTATACATTCACATTATAGGAGGTTACACATTATGAGCAACAACGAACTTCACGCAGTAATCAAGGAACTTAAAGAGTTCAAACTTCTTAAAGAAGAGGCTGAAGCAAGAATTTCGGAACTTGAAACGATCATTAGATCTGAAATGAGAACTCTTGAAGCTGATAAGCTCACAGTCGGCGAATACAAGTGCAGTCTTGCAACAGTCACAACAAACCGCATTGACAGCAAGGCACTTCAGGAAAAAGAGCCTACAATTTACGCATCATTCCTTAAAGCTTCATCTTATGAGCGTTTGACCGTAAGATAAAAGGAAAAGCCCTTGTGCAAGCTACCAACAAGCACAAGAGCTAAAGCAACAGCCAGTCACTACAAAAGGCGGTTACTAAATAAAGTATATCAGTAACCGCCTATAAAGTCAATAACAAATGGAGGAATTTTAAAATGAATATGTATGATGAAATGCTCAACAAGTACGCTCAGTTTCTCGGTTATGAAGGCAAGGTGAAAGCTGACGAAAAATATCTGATTAGAGAAAGAAACAAGCTTGAAAAAATAATGCAGCTTGAAGATACTCTCAGTAACATCAAATTTGATAGTTATAACTGCAATTATGGAAGAACTGTTCTTGCTTGTTATGACGAAGGTTCAGCATATAAAATTGAGGGTAAAGCCGTCAGGGGACAAGATGTGGACTGGATAATATTCAGCAACCTTTATAATGGTACAACACCTTGTATCTGCTTTATGATCGATGCCAATAACAATACCTATAAAGAAATTTCAATCGGTGTGGCAATGCAGCTTATCGCAGAACAGGACTTATCCTGATACGGAAAATGGTTTTATACGGAAAATGGTTTTATGATACTGATAAAGGAATTTTCTTCTATCAGTATCACCAAAGCCAAACAAAACGGATGTCAAATATTTGAACGGAGGTTTACTGTTATGCCAAAGCAACCCAAAGACAACAACTCTGAAATAGAGTTTGACGGAGAAATATATAATTTACTTTCGATAGACCTTGCAAGTGAACAACTTGTAAAAGAGATCCCATACAATGTCGGAGAATATATTCAAAAGTTTAACAGCGGAGATATCGCAGGCGATACACCAACACAAAGAACTCCCGACCAATGGAACAGACAGAAAAAATCACGCTTTATATTGTCACTTCTTTTAAACCGTCCAGTCGGTACGATCTTGCTTGCAAAAGGCAGGTCAGACAGCACAAGCTATTCACGGAAAACAATTATTGACGGTCTGCAAAGAAGTACAGCAATGAGTGAATTTATCAGCGACCATTTTTCATTGGCAAATGATACACCACCCATTAAATGTAAATGGAAAAATCCTGACGGAAAAACCATAACGGAAAATTTCGTTCTCGCAGGAAAAAAGTTCAGCAGGCTTCCCAAGGTCTTGCAGGAAACCATTCTTGAATATAGGCTGACTACTTATTTATATGACGGTTTCACCGATGAAGAACTTGACGGAATAATGTACTGCGTTAATAATGGTGCATCATTCAAGCCATTTCAGAAAATGCGTATCGTTTTGGGTTCTGCATTAATGGAAGAAATTCAGCCTATTTGTGACGGCGTTTTCTGGGAGAAAGCAGGAACTATCACAGCCAAGAACGATAATATTTTAGGTTGTGTTATACGCTCACTTATGCTTGTTACCGATTATAACTACGGCAGCCTTGGAACTTCCGAAATGAATAAATTCTGCATATATTTTCAGGAAAACGGAAAAATCAAAGATATCCAAAAGCTTGACAGCCTTTTTAATCAGCTAAACGGAATACTTCACAAGAAAATGAATGATAAAGAATACACATTCTTAACGCCTTGCTTTATCCCTCATCTAATATTGAATTTGGATAAGTTCAATTCAACAGAAAATCACGATGATGATATTTATACTGATTTTCTGAACTGCTTTTTAAGTTCAGACAGCTATTCAGAATTTAATTTCTGCTGTCAAAAGCTTGCAAGTGGCGGTGGTTTGTATTCCCGTTCAATGGCAGAAAAAAGACAAGCCATTCTTGATAATGCACTTTACAGTTACATTTCAAGCATACGAAAAACAGCATAGACAACTAACGAAATGAGGAAAAATAAATGCTTGCATACAAAGAAAAGGAAACAGACAAACCTATAAAGGTTTCAACAAATATAGAACGCAAACCACGAAAGCAGATCAGCAACAAACTTCTTGGTGCTGTACTTATAATACTTGCATTGTGGAGTTTGGTTCTTCCGGAAACACAGGAAGACGGAACAGCTTTTGTTATGATGCTTATTCTTGGAATAGCAGCTTTGTTTTCAAAATAACTCCCATTAAATCTGATGTCAATGTATAATACTAATTTTTAATCAAAGTGTAGACAAAAAATCGGTGCAAAAGCCATATATGCGAGCTTTTGCTTGATTTTTTGTACACTTTCAGTTTAAAAATTAGTATAAGGTGTGACCGTCCAGCAATGGGCGGTTATACTTTACGCCAAAGTGTAAAGATAATATCATATACGCTTTACAATGTATAAATCAATGTGGAAAACAACTCTATTTTTACATATTCAAGGTATCGGAAACATTCCAAAATAGAGTACACCCTAACTTTACAACATACGGGAGGTTTTCAAGTGAAAATAGCTTATGTAAGAGTATCAACAGTTGAACAGAATGAGGCAAGGCAAATTGAAGCCCTTGAAAAATACAATATAGAAAAGTGGTTTACGGAAAAAGTATCAGCTAAAGATACTAACCGTCCCAAGCTGAAAGAAATGCTTGACTTTGCCCGTGAAGGCGATACTATCTATATACACGATTTTTCACGACTTGCAAGAAGTACAAAAGATTTGCTTGAAATTGTGGAAACGCTTAAAGCCAAAGGAATAAACCTTGTTAGCAACAAGGAAAACATTGATACATCAACACCGACTGGAAAGCTTATGCTTACAATGATCGCAGCTATAAACGAGTTTGAACGGGCAAACCTGCTTGAAAGACAACGTGAGGGAATAGCCATAGCAAAGCGAAATGGCAAGTATAAAGGACGTAAACCGTTTGCATCGGATAAATTCGATTTGCTGTATAATAAATATCTGCATCGTGATTTGAACAAAACGGAGTTTGCTCAAGAACTGGGAATATCTCGTCCAACACTTGATAAACTCATTAAAGAGCATACCAAACCCTGATTTAATGGGGATTCGATAATAACATCGGATAAAATAAAGTACAAACGTCCTGAAATACCGATGAATACAGGCTTTAGGTTATTTTTATAAGAAAAACGGCTAAAATCCAAGACTTCACAAGCATTGTTCGTAAACATATCCGAAAATGCAAGGAAAATCAAGGGTTTTAGCCGTTTTTATGATATTGTTGAATGATGAATTTTTATATATTTTCTATTAGCATTGGTAATATATTGCGTTTTCGGTAAAACATTGATAAATGCAAGAATTTATCGGGGTAAAGCTGTTTTTATGCATTTGTTTTAAATTGTGGGGAATATAAGGAAAATGCAGAAAACATCAATGTTTTGGGAGAGTTTGTTAAAAATTAAATGTGTTCGTTAAATGAAAATTTATTACATTTATTGACAAAATGATATATAAACACTATAATTGAATATAAAGCTATATGTAAAATAATAAAACATAAAATTAATGAAGGATAGGTGAGTATTACGGCAAAGGAAAAAGATAACAATAAACCTAAAGAAAAATTTCCCACAAACGATAGGGACTATTATTATTACTATGAAGTTTCTCAATTAATACAACTTAAAAATTATTATAACAGTATAAATAGTTTAATTTTAGCGGATAAATTAGAAAATAGTGTTTTGAACAAATATAAATCAAAGAATAATGAGTTCTCAAAAGAAGAAATTTATACTGAATATAAAAAATACTATGATGATTTCAATTTCTATATTGATGCCCTTATCAATAAAACTGATATCAACAGTAATGAAGATTTTAAAAATATTATGGAATATCTTATGTTGACTGTCTGTCAAACAAATCAATTTATTAACCGCTACTTACTTTTAAAATCAAATAAGAAATTTTATTTTTTAAAGATGAAATTTAATGGAAAGAATGTAACAGTTAAAAAAATTCTGTCAGAAAATGAATATGTAATGTATAAACTTAATCCCCATTATCTTCCTATAGTAATAAGTAATGCTTCACTACCCACAATACTATTTACATTATTTTTGGTGCTGCTAATTATTGCAGTTGCAACAAAGTATATCTTTTGGGTAATTTTGTTTTTATTATACGGTATTTGGTATTACAAAATGTTACCTACAATTCATTATGCTGAAAAACAAAATTCAATTTACTTTTTTAAGAACAGATACATTGCTCATCCATTATCTCAAAGAATTAAACTGAAAGATATTATCACAACATTATCGTTTATAAAAGATGTTACACAGATTAAATGATATGGAGGTTAAGAGGTTAACATGATAAATATTAATAATAAGAGTTGGGACAAGGTTCGATCCTCTGATATAAAAAAAATATTATCAGACGAATTTGAAGAAAATTGTTTTTTTGAATTAAAAGCTGATGATGTTCAACCAGAAAAATTAGCATCGGAAATAAGTGCTTTTGCTAATACATATGGGGGATATATATTATTAGGCGTAAATGATGACAAAACAATTGGAGGATGCCAAAAATGGACTGAACAAAGGATTCAGGGAACATTTCATGATAATATAACACCTACTCCTATGTTTGATGTTAGAAAATTTAAAATAGATGATAAAAGAATATATGTTATAAAAATAGAAGAAGGAACGATGCCCCCATATATAACCAACAAAGGTGGGATATATGAAAGAATTTCGTCAGGATCTTGTAAAATAAAAGACTCTATACGATTAACTCAATTAAGTCAGAAAAAAACAAATAATTTAAAAAGAATTAAAGAAAAAATCGAACTTGAAAAAATTGAATTAAATATTAGTGAACCAAATAATTTTTGCGGTTATATAGATATAGGTTTTTCAGTAGTTTGTTCTGAAAAAACAAATTTACAAAAGAATTTCACTAATATTAATTTTGAAAAAATAAAAGAAATTTTAGATGAGGCTGCCCCCAATTGTAGTATTTCAAGAGTTGGTTTATCCTATGTATTTGGAGCAGGAAAAATTGACATCAAAGACGATAAAGGTAATAATATGTTATTACCAGCAGGTTTACGAAATTTCATCGAAGTAATGGCTGATGGAAGTGTCAGATGTAGAGTTATCTTAACAAGTGACCATGCTTATAGTGAAAAAGTTAATATTTCACATACTCATTTCTTTATACAAGATATCTATAAAAGGATATATAGGGAGTTACTTGGTGAGGATTTTGCAAGAATATTCGTTCACGCACATAAATATGAACGCTTAACAGTATTTAAACAATTCACTCCATATCACCGAACAGATAATTTTGAAGATAACCAGCAATTTATAGAAAATTTTAAAAAATATCAAATCAAATATGGAAATAATTTGATAATGATTGGGAATAGAATACCTGCAAATGACTACCTATTAATTGATAGACAATTGTTTGATATTTATAAAGAAAAATACAATGCCAAAAATCTTTTTGATGAATTATTTTATTTTTGTAATTACAATTTAGGCTATATTAAATTTTATCCATATGATGAATAATCATAAATAATTATTCTCTCAATTAACCCTATTTCCACAAACAAGGATAATTCAAAGAACAAAATATGTCAAACAGCAAACGATTTTTCTAACATTTCTTCTAACCAAATATCACAGAAAACATATTCAGCAAACACACCAAAAACCATATCATTAAAATAACTATCGCCTTAAACAACGTAGATACGCCGATTTAGCTGTATGTAAAAATCTATTATAATCATTACTAACAAGCATTAATCACCATATTATACCATTCAGGTTCTGGTGGTAGCAATACCGTGTGTGTTCAAGTCACATTATCCGCACCAAAAAAACCCTCGCAGCTGCGTCAGTTGCGAGGGTTTTATTGTTTTATCATATAAAAGCAAATGCACAAATCCCAATCAATTGAATTAATGATCTCCGGATTCATTATATCGTGTTTATCTTTTGGTCGATCTGAAAACAGTTTTGATATTACAATATCCTCCAAAGATGCACTATAGAAATTGATTTTTGAGTCGGAATATCGATTTTTACTCTTCTGTCGTAATAATCAGGTGCAAAATTCGTCATAAAAACAAGTACATGATTATTTATATCATATTATTTTCTAAGTCAATTGTCAAGTTTTTTATAAAAAAAGAGAGTTGATAAACTACCAACTCTCTTTTTTCTATTTTACGCCTTAGCTTCGACCTGCGCAGGCTTTTCTTCGCCGGGAAGAGGTTCGCCCTTGTAGAGGAACTTGAGAAAGATCGGTGTTGCGATCGAGGAGCAGATGATAAGAAGGATAACCGCTACGAAATACTTCTGATCCATAAGTCCTACGTTAAGTCCCTTTGATGCGACGATAAGCGCAACTTCGCCTCGTGTCATCATTCCGACACCGACTTTGAGGCTGTCCTTCCAGCTGTTCTTTGCAAGCTTTGCTGTAAGTCCGCAGCCGATGACCTTTGTGATAAGGGAAACGATAACGAAAAGTATTGAGAAAACAACAAGCTCGCCCGTCATATCGGAGAACGTTGTTTTAAGTCCGATATTTACAAAGAAGATAGGACCGAAGAGCATATAGGAGCTGATATCCATTTTCTGTGCAACGTAATCGCTGTCCTTGATGCTGGAGAGGATAATGCCTGCTGCATAAGCGCCTGTGATGTCTGCGATGCCGAAAACTTCTTCAGCGAGGAATGACATAATGAGCGCAAATGCAAGTCCGAAGATCGGGATACGTCTTCTGTGTTCATACTTCTTGTTGAGGAGTTTGAAAAGCTTGTAGACAAGTATTCCGACGCCTATCGTAACAACGAAGAAAAGGAGTATCTGGATAAGTACCTTGCCGATGCTTGAATTGCCCGAAGTATCGCCGCCCGAAAGGCTGATAACGAATGTAAGTACGATGATGCCGATAACGTCATCGATGATAGCGGCGCTGAGGATAAGTGTTCCGATCTTGCCTTTCAAGTGACCAAGCTCTCGGAGCGTTTGGACGCTGATAGTTACCGATGTTGCCGTCATGATCGAGCCGATGAAGAGCGCGCGGAAGAACTCATTTGAGCCGATCTCGGGGAAACCGCCGTACATGAGCAGCGAGAACAGAACAAAGCCGCCGAGGAGCGGAACTGCAACGCCTACGCTGGCAACTGCCAATGCGAGAGGACCTGTGCGGATAAGCTCTTTCAGGTCGGTTTCAAGTCCGGCCGAGAACATCAGCAGCACAACGCCGATCTCTGCCATCTGATTGAGAAAATCGGAAGGCTGGACGAGATTAAGTATCGCCGGGCCGATAAGAAGACCTGCGATGATCTGTCCAACGACCTGCGGAGCTTTGCACTTTTTGGACAAAAGCGCCATTATTTCCGCAGCGAAAATGATGATCGCCAAATTCTTAAAAATTTCCATAAACTTCCCTCTTTTTTATATTTTTTAACTTAATAATTATAGTATTAGAATATTAACATAGTGATAATTTTCTGTTACAATTATATTTCTGTAAAATATTCAGCTAAACTAACAATACCCTAAAATAATTACAGCCGTCTATTGTGGAAAATAGTGCAGGAACGCGTAAAAAGCCGAAGCTTCGTTATATCTCGCTGCTTCGGCTTTTATTATTTGAGTTGATCCGAAAAAGTCTTGTAGTCGGGCATTACGGACGAAACGACCGCATAAAACCTTGACGAATGGTTCGGCTCAATAAAGTGCGAATATTCGTGGACGAAAACGTACTTCGCGCACTCTTTTGGGTAGCATATCAGCCTTGTGTTCATCACGATGAAGCCGTCCGTAACGTGGCAGCTTCCCCACCTCGACTTCATTTTGCGAAGCTTTATCGGGACTTTTCTGATGCTGTACTTTTCGGTAAAAAGCTGCGATACTTCGTCATTCAGCTCTCGGAAAAGCTCGACCGTACTGTTATAATAGAAGTTCCTCAGAAGTATCTGTATATAATCCACGCTTTTCGTGTCGAATGTCAGTATCACAAGCTTTCCGCCCTCGCCGAAAACTCTGTCCTCTCTCCCCTGACGAATCTCAACGGTCAGTTCTTCACCGAGAAAGCTTATTTTATCGCCGTTTTCGTATGTTCTTGCATCATCGTACTCGGTAAAATTGTATCTTCGCTCCGAGGATAATCTTCCGACCGAATTTTTGATAAAATCATACCTCGACCGCACGAAATCATCGATAAACTTTGCCGATACACGGCTCGGGGCTGAAACGCTCACGCTTCCGTCCGCTTTTACTCGCATATTTATATTTTTGACCTTTTTTCGGGCGAGTGTGTAATCTATCACCTCGCCGCCGCAGTCAACGCTGCGCTTTTCATTCATTATGAATACACCTCATCAACTGTCACGACGAGATTCAGGCGCGGGTCTTTCTCGGCGACCCTTTTTTTCAGCTCGTCAACTATTTTTTTACGTCCGTCTTCATCAAAATTATCGCGTATAACCATATCGAAGATAACGTTTATTACCTTGTCACCATTAGTTATTCTGAAATCGTGTATTGTAATACTTTCATCTATCTCTTTTGCCGTATCGAGGACAAGCTTTTTCAGCGCAAGAACGGTTTCGTCCTTGTCGGCAACGGGGTCCATATGAATTACGAGCATTATCCCAAGCTTTTCGGTAACGTCGCGCTCAATTTCGTCGATGACTTCGTGCGCATGGACGATGTTGGAACTTTCGGGGACTTCGGCGTGAACAGAGGCGAATTTTCGTCCCGGACCGTAATCGTGGACGATAAGGTCGTGGATACCGCAAATTTCATCGGCTTTCATAATTTCGTCCGTTATCTGCTGTATAAACTCGGGCGAGGGCGTTGTGCCGAGGAGAAGTCCTATCGTTTCGCGCGTGAGGTCGAAGCCGCCGTACATAATGTAAACCGCGACGATAACGCCGATATAGCCGTCGATTGAGAACGGGAGAAAATAACCTACTGCGGTCGCAACGATAACTGCTGAAGTCGAAATTACATCATTTATACTGTCGCGCGCGGTCGCTCTCATCACGGACGAGTCTATTTTTTTTCCGATATAGGTGTAAGCACAGTACATCCAAAGCTTTACGAGCAATGAAAATGCAAGAATTATCATCATCGGCAGACTGAATGATATCTGTTCGGGGTGGAGAATTTTGTCAAACGATGATTTGAACAACTCGAAGCCGACAAGCATTATAAGAAATGCTACAATAAGCGAGGATATATATTCAAGTCTGCCATGACCGTAAGGGTGTTCACGGTCGGGACGGCGGTTGGAAAGCTTCGCGCCGATAACTGCGACACAGCAGCTCCCCATATCGGAAAGGTTATTGAATGCATCCGACATAATTGCGATACTTTTCATTGCCATTCCGATAAAAAGCTTCACGCCGAACAAAAAAAGGTTGCATATTCCGCCGAGAACGCCGCCAAGCACCGAATAGTTCTCGCGGACTTTTTTATCCTCGGTGTTTTCATAATTTTTCACGAATGTCTTTACCAGCAGTTTTATCATAATTGTCACCCCCAAATATAAGGAAACGCTGACCAAGCAATCGGCAAATGAATGCGTTAATCAGCGTTTTTTTACTCTTTGATTTTTGTTCAGGCAGGTTCGTTTACTTCTTGATGCGGTATCTCTTCTTGGTTCTTTCGACAAATTTTGTCTTCTTTGCGATAGGAAGAGCATCGGGTATCGCTGTGATAAGGAGAACGCCCGTATTGAAGCTTCCCGAATATCCGCCCGAGCCCGAAGCGCCGCTTCCCGATGTAACATCGTCAAGGTTATCCTTATAGATAACGAATGCGAACGGTGAGCAGCTCGAAGTTGTGAACTGAACGCACCATACTCCGCCAACATCTACGATAGCACTCGGAAGCACTTCAAGGTCGGTCGAGTTGATGAAGATATTATCGGAAACCGTGTCATCGATAATTTCCGTTCCGTCGTCCTTGAGGTGGATAACTGTGATATAGTCGCGGTAATCCTTCATAACATCGGGGACGGGAACAGTAAATGTGATGTTGAAGCCGTCATTAGGCTCAACTTCAACAAGTGTATTTTCGAGATAGAGCGAAATATCGAACGGGTAAACGATGAAGCTCTTCAAGCCGTTTGCGTAGCCGCGGAGAACTTCCTTTACGGCTCTTGTCGATTCGTCATTGACGGAGAAGTATGCGTCAACGGGTTCATCGAAAGCTTCGTGGTTTGCGGCAGCGGAGATAAGCTCACTGTGCGAGATACCGTAAGGCGCTGTACCCTTAATGTTGATAGTATAGTCAACATCGGCAGCATTTCCCGATGTCGGGATAGCACTCACTGCGAGTGAATAGTCGCCGATAACTCTTACGCCGTTGACAAATTTATATCCTGCGACCATATAGGTGTATTTTTTGCCGTTTTTAAGTCCCGTATGTTCATACGAACCCTTTGAAACTATGCTCAGCGGCTGGAAATCGCCCGTATTGTCATCATAAACATAGACGATATAGCCGTCAACGCCCTTTGTTTTTGACCATTTGAGCGCAACCGTTCTGTTTCCGGGAGTTGCAACGAGGTCACTCGGAGGCGGATAGCTTGCGCCGATGCGTACTGTTATGGTGTTTGTCTTGCCGCTGACAATCTTCTGGTTATTGTCGAGCTTATAAGCTGTTACATAATATGACCACGTTTCGCCCTCGGTGAGTCCGCTGTGAACGTAGGAATTCTTGGAAACATCTATCTCCAGTGTTTTTCCGCTGTCCGAAGTGCCGTGGACGGTATAGCCGTCTGCACCTGTTACCTTTGTCCAGCTCAGAATAGCGGAATTTTCGTTTGTTGTTACGGTAAAGTCTATCGGTGTTGCGACAGCACCGCCTACAACAGCGGAAACAGTAACGGACTGAACTCCGTAAACAGCAGAGCCGTTTACATTTTTATATGCAACGACATAGTAATAATATGTCTTGCCCGGGGTAAGTCCCGTATGGAGGAACTCGCTCTTTGTAACATTGAAGGTTTCGGTCTTTCCGTCGCATTTTGCATAGACGATGTAGCCGTCTGCACCTGCAACGTCGCTCCAGTCGAGCTTTATCTGTCGGTCACCCGATGTTGCAACGAGGTCAACGGGCATTCCTACCGAGCCGCCGATAGTAACGGTTTCGGTATTGGAGCGGTCGCCCTCGAAATACTGAACTGTACCGTCAGAAAGCACGGACGAACGGTAAGGAACAACATAATAGCTGTAGGTCTGACCGTATTTTACATCAGTATGAGTGTACTGATTTGTAGTGATATCCTTGCGGATAGTCGTGCCGTTATTTGTGATATAAAGGTAGTAACCTGTAAAGTTTCCTGTTGATGCTGTCCACGTAAGCTTTACTGCATCGCCGTCCTGAACCGCGGAGAGGTCGGTGACTTTCATAATAGGCTCGCCGACAAGTACATAAGCGGGATTTGAAGCATCGGTCTTTTTGGGTTCGGAGAGTCCCGAAACACGCTTTGTGCCCTTTACTGTAAAGACATAGATATCACCTGCACGAAGTCCTGTAAGTTCATACTTCGTTGCTGTAAGATTTTCGGTAGTTGTTGAGATAAGATTGCCTGTTCTGTCATAACGCTTTATAGTCAGCTCATAACCCGTAGCAGTATCAACGGGATCCCAAGTTACTGTGATATTGCCGTCCGAAGTAACAGCCTTTACATTCTTAGGTGCATCGAACGGTGTTGTGATCTTGACCGTGTAGCCCTCAGGGTATGGCTCATACTCGCTCGCAGGACGCTTTACAACGTTATACGGGTCGGACGGGTCTGCTGTGAGGACGTATGATCTTACACGGAAAGTATAGTTGATATCGGGAGTAAGGTTATGAATAGTATAGGCAAACTTATTTGCCTGACCGCTTACTGCGACATCGGCAGCCTTCTGTGTGAGCTCTCTTGCATTATCGGTGAAAGCTTCATCATAGAGCGAAGCGTATGTATCGTTGTATTCGCCCGAGAAATTTTCATTTATATATGAAGCCTCGTTGTCGATATCAGCCCATGTTACCTCAGGGTGATTAGCCTTGACCTGCGCAATAGCCTTGGATTCGATGTTCTTTGTAACTTCCTTGAGCGTATCTGTCTTGATATACTGGATATCAAAGCCGACAGCCTTTGGGTCGCTGCATATCCACGAAATATCGGCAAAATCATCCCCGGAAACTACCTGAATGGTGTGAGGAGCATAGAGCGTTTCCATTGCGAGCTTCTTTGAAGCGACCGCAGGAGGATTGCTGTTTTTGCCATCTGTATTCGGGTTCTTGGAGTTTACAGCTGTGAGGTAGTATGTATATTCGGTGTCATAAGCGATATTCTTATCGGTATAAGTGGAAGTTGCGCCGTTTGTGATAGTCGCGATCTTCTGTTTGCCGCTCACGGGGTCTGAACCGTACTTGAATGTACGCTCGATTATGTAGCCCGTAGCATTTTCAACGGGATCCCAAGTGAGAACAAAGTCAACACCATTCTGTGTTACCGAGAAATTCTGAGGAACTGCAGTGTTCGTATAAACAGATGCAGCATTTGCGTCGACGCTTCCGCTCGAACCTGCGCCCGGGATATGACCGGTGATGAAGTATTCACTCTTGTTTTCATACTCGGAGATCGAAGTGATATTGCTCGTTCTGTCCCATCTTGCAGGAACTATGTAATATTTGTAAGCCGTAGTAGGTTTAACTCCGCTCGCGGTAGTATCCTCATAAACCACGCTTCCGTAGCCTATCTGCGAGTTTGTGTCGTCAACCTTTGCGATAAGCTTGTATGATTTATCCGTGCTTTCATATTCACTGCGATAAACGAGATAGCCGTAAGCATCGGTAGGTGCAGGGTTCGTATCAAGGATGACCTTTACCGTATCCTGCTGTGTATCATCATCGTGAGTATAGATGACCTTTGTCTTGACATCAGCCATTCTTCTTGCGGAAAGATCGATCGAGTTGGAATAATGCGGGATAAGGGTTGTCTTTGAAACGTAAAGGTCATTTTTCAAAGTCGGAGTGTATTTTCCCGAAGCACCGTATGAACCCGAATAGTATCTCTGAACGTTAGCACCTGCATCATAAAGAAGCTGCTGACCGTGTGAACCGTCCCGGCTGACACTGTCCATATATCTTAAAGCAAAGGTTTCCTTTATTGGTGTAGGAGCATTTCCATAATCTTTTACAGTATCGCTTGCATCGAGTTCATATGCAGTAACGAAAGTTCCCACGCCCGTTGTTCTGTTGGTATAGCCTATCCACTGCTGATTTGCGCAGAGGAAAAATTTATACTCCGCATCGGGGTCGAGGTTTATAACATCGATATAATCGGTAAGTCCCGTAAAATCGGCGTTTTCTTTAAGGTATCTGCTTGTGCCTTTCCAGCTTGGAGCAGTATCGCACTGAACGAAATTGGTTTGGTTGTCCTTTGTGACAAAAGCGTAAACTTCGATACCATTGATGATACCGTCAGCCTTGCCCTTTTCACTTGCACCTGCAGGTCTGAGTTTTACGGGAAGAGCATCGCCCGTTGTACCCATAACATATTCACTCTTGTTCCACTGGAGCTTGCAGCTTGTGGAAGTGATATCCGTGATGCCCGTTATCTTCGGCGCTTTGAATTCGTCAAACGGGATATTGATATCGTAAAGAACGCTCGTATCGCCGTCTATCGGGACGAACTTGCTGTATTTAACAGCATTGTATTTCCAGTCTGCTTCAATAGCCGCCGACTGGATAGTCGGGAACACCGTCGGCACGAACATCATAACGAATGCGAAGCTGAGAACGACCGAAACCATTCTCGGCACGAAGCCTTTCTTCACATAAACTATGTCATCTTTCCGTGTTCGGCTGTGCTTTTGGCGGCTCTTTATACCGAGAAAATTTCCGTCCTTATCGGAAAGAGCAATGTCCAGATTGCATACAATAAAATAAAAAAACTTAACAAGACCCGCTGCGGCAAGGCACGGCAGGAGCAGAAGCACGTTTTTTTCCGCTGTATCGGAAAGCTTCCTTAATATTTTTTTTCGTCTATTAAAATCAAGCATATATACCCTCCGTAAAGTAATATGTGCAAATTCCTCATTGTATAAAAGGAAGTCATTCGCATAGCGAAATGATTCCATAGATATTTATTAGATTATAACATATTATGAAGAATTTGTCCAGTACAGAGGGGTAAAATTTTGCACAAAAAAACGTTTTTTATAACAGCATTTTCTTCAAACCTGCAAAACGAAGCCGAAACGCTTCGCATATTGCCGCCGCAGGAACGGAAAGCAGAAACCAGAACGCCGAAAACATCACGCATATTTGCCCGAACAGGTTGAGCGGCTGCGACGAATAGTCCCACACGTTCCAGCCGAGAAGCAGGTTCACCACACAGCCGACCAGCAGTTCGAGCGAGGTTATGACCGTGCAGCCATAAATGCATTTCGCGAGCATACCCTCATCGGGGTGCGCCGAAAAATGGCAGTACATTATCAGCAGACACGCTCCGCCCGTAATGGTCATACTCCAGTGTGTAAATCCGCGAAAAAGTATCTCTATCATCGAATATATAAGTCCGCCCGACAGAAACACCGTCAGATCTTCCACAAAAGTTCCTTTTTTCATCATTTTTCGACCGCCTTTCGACAATATTTCCAACCAAAAATATTATGTCCGAAATGCGTGGGAGAAATAAGCGGAAATATTTCTGAAAAAAGGCGTTTTTTTCTTATTTTCGTGTTTCTTTCATTAAATCAACACAAATAAAGGTTATTATATAATCATTCCAAGGGAAACAGAAAAGTACCGAGGAAATATACTAATATCTAATCAACCTATAGCCAAATCCTCGGCTATAATAAATCCATTCCGCGTCAAGCTCCCTTGACTGGATTTATTCTATCTGTCGGCTTTGTCTATAGAACGATCAGAGATCAGTATTGAACAAGATTATTTCTAAATTTCCATATTCTCCCTCTTTTTTCATTCTCAGCCGCGTCCCAAAACGGCGCGGCACAAGTTAAAACGACCTTTAGCAAGTGATATCGCTTCGCTTCACCGCAAAAACGGTAAACGGTCTTTTTATATAAATAGCCGACAGCGGAAATATTCGCACATACAATGTCGGCGGCAAAAAACAATCCAATATTTTGGTTTACATATATCCCCCGAAAAATTCCTCTTTTCAAAAAAGATCAGACCGAAGAGTTCCCCCTCTCTTCGGTCTGATCTTTTTATGTGGTTCTCTAAAAACCGGAACAAAATAATACTTTGTATTATTCGCAAATTTTCGTTGGGACTTTGCGCAGCTT
>OLGB01000431.1_pt1 | contig 61203 bp, 56 predicted proteins | sample 1605691 | NCBI WGS metagenome assembly OLGB01 (sample SAMEA3888925, study PRJEB22519) | human gut metagenome | biome: human gut; feature: human-associated habitat; material: faeces | place: Denmark | collected 2010
ATATGTACTTTCCTTTTTCCAGGTATGCTGTGATTACATATTTGCATTTGCAGCACTTGGCGTTGCAGGATTTTTTGCAAAACAAAGTCATGGACTGCTGAAAGGGTATATAGTTGCAGTGATCGCCAGAGGTGCGTTTCATTCCCTTGGCGGTTATCTTTACTGGATGAGCTATATGCCGGAAAATTTTCCGAAATCTCTGACAGCTGTATATCCGATTGCGTACAATTACAGCTATCTTCTTGCAGAGGGAATCATTACAGTAATCATTATTTCTATACCTGCCGTTACAAAAGCTCTGACCCAGGTAAAACAAGCTGCCCTGCAGTGATGTAGTTGCTGTTCACAGCAACTTGGTCAAAATCCATTCCAGATTACCTTCGGTGATAGGATTTTGACCCGTATATCTTGGGAATTTGCCATATTCATGGCAAAACACCTCGCGGATATTACCTGTGGATACTTATGTAACATAACATCTCATTCTAAAATCAGAAAACGTACATTGAACAATATCTGTCTGCATGATATGATTAGCTTATCAATTCATATTCACTGATAAAGGAGACCTATCGTGCAGGTATCAGACAAATCAATCAAACCACTAACAGAAGTAAAATATTTAAATGCGGATAATGTCAGCAGATATCGCTGTATTATGCGCATTTTTTATGAAAATAACGAAAAACTGAATTACTGGTTATATCAGGAAGATGTGTATGAAGAGATGATTCAGGATCCGTATTTTGCAGATTACCGGATGGAACAGTGCCAGCAAGATCTTGCGATGCTGACAGAGTGGAAGAATCTAAATACGATTCAGGATACCAGAAAAGTGTCGTCGATTGAAGAATTTAAAAATAAAAAATAAAATATTTGAAGGTTTTTAAAAATTTATGTATAATAAACATATTGTACGAAAAGGTATAAATATTTCATAATAGTAAACGGAGGAGAATACATGAAAAAGAAATATGGAGATTTATCAAAGGTAAAAGACATAATAGATAGTGATTTCGTAAAACTGGAAACACCTAATGACCAATTCTTTGGAGCAGTATGCATGTCATATATAAAAAAAGTTTTAAATAAATGGAGAGTTCCAAGAGATAATGGAAATGACGAAGTAATATTAGATATTGGATATAGATGGGTAACACTTTATCCACGTAATGAAAATTATTCAATAATAGCAATGTATAATATAAAAGGAGAATTAATAGAATTTTATTTTGACATTGCTAAAAAAATTAATTTCAAAGCAAGAATACCATATATAGAAGATTGGTATTTAGACATTGTTTTAACTAAAGAAAATGATGTTATATTCTTAGATGAAGATGAATTAGAAGAAGCATTAAAATTAGTAGATATAAGTCAAAAAGATTATGAAACGGTTAGAAAAACAGCAGATAAAATAGTTAACAAATATCATAAACCAGAAGAATTTGAAAAACTAAAAAAGATTGCAGACGGCTATTTAGATAAATTAATAAATATGCCAATAAAGTAACAAGTTGACATAAATAAGCAAAAGCTGTATACTTATGGAGTAGCAAGTTGTTGTTATTTTCATGGAGGTGCTTTATGGCAAGAAAAAGTGATGTGGACTTCGAAACTTGTTTTAAGAGTTTGGTGGGTAACAGACATCAAACAGTTGTTGTTGAAGATCAGGTGGTTGACGATGACGGCAAAACAGTTGCGACTGAAAGTCCCAAAATGACTTACGAAGAAGGAGTAGAGCGGCTGAAAAAATTAAGTCACCAGATTAAAGAATTAGGGCTTTATGATGAAATCATAGAAGCGTGCAATAAGCATGATTTAGCTGGACTTAATAAGATTACTGAGAAGTATGATAAGGAAGTCAAGCAGATTTGTGATCAGATGGATCAGATAATGAAACAGATGCCTTATCCGTATTCGTATTAATCTAGTTGCAAATGTAGAATTTTGTCAAAGCAAGAAAAGGGTGCGAGAAATCTCGCACCTCTTTTTATATAATAGAAAAGTTTTTTGAAATTCCTATTATAAAGAGCAATGTAACATTTGTTAAACCAAGATATCGAAAAGTATTGAAATATTAAGAAAAAAGTTATATAATTTTTACACAAATTTATTTAACGGAAAAGAGGAATAGTATGAGAGCAAACGAATATAGAACACATTATTGTAATGAATTACGATTAGAAGATGTTGGAAAAGAAGTACGACTTGCTGGATGGGTACAAAAAATAAGAAATTTAGGAAAAATGACATTTGTTGATTTAAGAGACGAATTTGGAATTACTCAAATAATAATTTCTGATGATGAAAATTTAAAATCACAAATGGCTGATTTAAAAACAGAATGTGCAATAACTGTAACAGGTAAAGTTGCTGAAAGGTCTAATAAAAATAAAGAGATAGAAACTGGAGATATAGAAATTGTTGCAGAAAAAATCACTATTCTTGGAAAATGTAGAGCAGTTCTTCCTTTTGAAATAAATCAAAAAGAAGCACAAGAAGTAAGAGAAGATTTAAGATTAGAGTATAGATTTTTAGATTTAAGAAACGATAAAATTCATAAAAATATTTTACTTAGATCTAAAATATTAAAAACAATGAGAGATGAAATGGATAGATTAGGATTCACAGAAATCCAAACACCAATTTTAGCAAACTCTTCACCAGAGGGAGCTAGAGACTTCTTAGTACCAAGTAGATTACATCCAGGTGAATTTTACGCATTACCACAAGCACCACAACAATTTAAACAATTGCTTATGATATCTGGATTTAATAAATATTATCAAATAGCTCCATGCTTTAGAGATGAAGATCCAAGAGCTGATAGATCACCAGGAGAATTTTATCAATTAGACTTTGAAATGAGTTTCGCAACACAAGATGATGTATTAGCAGTTGGAGAAGAAGTTATTTCAAATGTGTTCAAGAAAAATAGTGATTGGAAAATATCAGAAGCACCATTTGTAAGAATTCCATACAAAGAAGCTATGGAGAAATATGGTACTGATAAACCAGATTTAAGAAATCCATTGATAATAATAGATGTTACAAAAGTATTTGAAAACACTGAATTTAATGCGTTTAAAGGAAAAACAATAAAAGCAATTGTAACTCATAATATGACAGACAAGCCAAGAAAATTCTTTGATCAAATGTCTGAATTTGCAGTATCAGAATTAGATGCTAAAGGATTAGCTTGGACAAAAGTTGATGAAAATGGAGAACTAACAGGTGGAATCTCTAAATTCATAACACCAGAAAATAAAAATGCATTAGAAGAAATTGCTGAAATTACAAAGGGTGATGCAATATTCTTCATAGCTGATGAATTTGAAAAAGCTCAAAAAATAGCTGGTGGAGTAAGAATTGAATTAGGAAAAAGATTAGATTTAATTGAGAAAAATATATATAAATTCTGCTGGATAGTAGATTTCCCAATGTATGAATTATCAGACGAAGGAACAATAGACTTTAACCACAACCCATTCTCAATGCCACAAGGCGGAATGGAAAGCTTAGAAAATAAAGATCCACTTGATATTTATGCATATCAATATGACTTAGTTGGTAATGGATATGAGCTTGCATCTGGAGCTGTAAGAAATCATGACCAAGAAATCATGATAAAAGCATTTGAAATTGCTGGATATACTGAAGAAGATGTAAAAGGAAAATTTGGAGCTTTATATAATGCATTTAGTTATGGTACACCACCACATGCCGGTGCTGCACCAGGTGTTGATAGAATAGTAATGCTTTTAGCAAAGGAAGACAACATTAGAGAAGTTGTTGCATTCCCTAAAAACAAAAAAGCAAGAGATGTATTAATGAGAGCACCATCTAAAGTATCAGAACAACAATTAAAAGATGTTCATATAAAATTAGACTTAGACGAAAAAGAAGACTAATTTATTGACAACATCAAGCAAACCATATATACTATAAGCGAAAATATAAGATAGAGAGGTCTTTTTTCAATGAATAAACTAAAAAAAGTAGCAATAACACTAGCTGTAATATTGTTTATTTTAACAAATATAAAATATTCTTTAGGAGTTACAGGAAAAATAACTGCAGAAACAATAAGAATAAGAGCAGAAGCAACAACTGATTCGAAAATAATTGAAATTGGAAATGCTGGAGAAAAGGTTGATATAGTTGGGTTAGAAGGTGACTGGTATAAAGTTAGTTTCAAAGGAAAAACAGGATACATTTACAAAGATTATCTAACACCAGATGGAGAAGTTAAAACATCAGATAAAACTAATGAAAATAGTTCTGAAACAAATCAAACTCCAGAAGCATCAACAACACCAGAAACATCAACAGCACCAGAAACAACTCCATCAGAAACTCCAACTCAAACTCCTACAGAAACAACTAATGATAAAGCAATGGAATTAGGAAATGTAGTTAATAAAGAAACATCAGCATATTTACTTCCTAATTTTACATCTACTAAAATAGAAAAAGTAAATAAAGACCAAGAAATAAAATTAATAACAACAATGGCAAATTGGGCAAAAATAGAAATAAATCAAAAAGAAGCATGGATACCAAAAACATTCTTAATGAAAGAAGTTAGTGTAGAAACAACTAAACCTACTGAACAACAACCTGAAGAAACGACTGAAACTCAACCAGAAACTCAACCAGAAACACAACAACCAGAACAAACTACACAACCTGCTGTTAATAAAGCAGGATATATTTCTTCAAATGCATCAGCGCATTTTAGATCAGGTCCATCAACTTCATCACAATCATTAGGAAAATTACCTAAGAACACCAAAATAACAATCACAGGTGAAGAAAATGGTTGGTATAAAGTATCTTATAACGGTAAAGAAGGATACATATCAAAATCATTAGTAACAGAAGGTGAACCACCTGCAACTACTTCATCAAGAAGCCAAGAAGAACCAAGAAGTGCAACAACAACTACTACACAAGCATCAAGCAACAATGTAGTTCAAGTTGCAGAAAGCTATGCAGGAAGTAGATACGTTTCTGGAGGAAGTTCTCCATCAGGATTTGATTGTTCAGGATTTACACAATATGTATATGGAAAATGTGGAGTTACACTTTCAAGAACTTCATATACACAAGCAACACAAGGAACAGCAGTAAACAAATCAGAATTACAACCAGGAGATTTACTATTATTTCATTATTACGGAAGTTCTTCGATAGGGCATGTTGGAATATACGTAGGTAATGGTAAGTTTATACACGCAGCAAACTCAAATAGAGGAGTTGTATATGATTCAATAGAATCAGGATATTATGCAGATAATTATGCAGGAGCAAGAAGATTATAAAATTCAAAATGAGGTGAATTAAATAAATATATTACTAGTAGTAAATTTTGGGTATATACTAGGAATATTAATGGGGCTATACATAAACAAGGGTATAGCTCTATTTTTATGTGTAGAAATATTAATATACATAGTACTCTCAAATACAAGAAAAACAAAACGATATGTAAAATTATTAATAAATAAAAAGGTTTTTATTATATTTGTAATTGCACAAATTACATCAGGAATAATCGTTATACAAAAAGAAAATAAATTTAAAAAAGCATATGAAAATATTGAGAACATACAAGCAATCGTGCAACTGGAAACAGACGGTATACAAAAGGAAAATTCTATGGAGTACGTCATTAAAATAGTAAAATGTGAGAACCATCCAAGCATAGAAAAAACAAAGTTAAAAATGACAGACACAAAAAATACTCAATATCAAAAAGGAGATATTCTACAAATTCAAGGCGAGTATGAAAAAATAAGTTCATACAAAAATAAAGGAGTATTTAATTATGAAACTTATCTGAAAAAAGATAATATATATGGAAAAATAAAAGTAAACAAAATTACTCTAAAGCAGAAAACTAAAAATAAAATTAGAATTTCTCAAAAAATAAAGGAAAAATTTAAACAAAATTTTGAAGAGAAAACAGCAAATTATTTTATAACAATTATTTTAGGAGATAAATCAGAACTAGATAAGCAAATAAAAGAGAATTTTCAAAATGGCGGAATATCACATTTACTAGCAATTTCAGGCATGCACATCAACTGCATAATTTTAATAATTACATACATAGTAAATAAAACAATAAACTCATATAAAATTCGAAAGATAACTACAATTATTACGTTAGTAAATTATGGACTAATAATAGAATTTACACCATCAGCCACAAGAGCAATAATAATGGCAATTATGCATCAGACAGCATTAATTTTATTAGAAAAGGATAACTTTTTAGTAAACATTTCAATATCAAGCTTTATAATATTAATAATAAGCCCTTATTATTTAGTCGATACAGGATTTTTGCTCTCATTTACAGCAACAATAAGTATTGTATATGTGTACAAAAAAATAAGAAGAGAAGTAAGTAAAAACAAGATAATTCAATCAATTGCAGACAGCTTAATATTAACAATATCTGCAAATATTTTAATAGCACCAATAGTAATAAGTCTTTTCAAAAAGATTTCATTATCAATGCTTATAATGGGAATAATAATTTCACCTTTTATATTTGTAATAGAAGTAATAGGGATTTTTAGTATAATTATTCCAAGTTTTATTTTAAAATTTTTAAAAGTACCTATTGAGATTTTTATATCAATATTTGATTTTTTATCATCAATTAATTTTTTAACAATCTATTTAAAAGTTCCAAATATAATTCAAATTATTTTATATTATACGATTATTATTAAATTTCTATTTAAGTCTAAAAGAAAAATCGTAAACAAAATATTAACCAGCATTATAGTAATTTCAATCATTAGTCAATTAATACAATCTTCGTATTCGATGTTATTTAGAAGATTTGAAATAAACATGATAGATGTAGGACAAGGGGATAGTACACTAATAGTTACTCCTAAAAATAAAAAGATACTAATTGATGGCGGTGGAAATGAAAATTATGATATAGGTGAAAATGTGTTAATACCGTATTTATTAAATAAAAAAATTAAGCAAATAGATTATTTAATGATTTCACATTTTGATACTGATCACGTTGGTGGAACATTGAAAGTTTTAGAAAAATTAAAAGTCAAGCAAGTCATAGTATCACAGCAAAAAGAAGATAGTTCAAACTTTCAAAAATTTCTCGAAATTGCTGAAAAAAGAAATATTAAAATAATAGTAGTAAAAGCAGGAGATAAGATTCAAATAGAAAAAAACATTTATATCGATATATTATGGCCAACAGAAAAAATGAAAATAGAAGATAACCCTCTAAACAATAACTCAATTGTAGCTAAATTAATTTATGAAAATACAAGCATATTATTTACAGGAGACATTGAAGCTGAAGCCGAAAAAGAGATAGTAAAAAAATATGATAAAAATTTAAAATCAGATATTTTAAAAGTAGCTCATCACGGCTCAAAAACTTCATCAACACAAGATTTCATTGATAAAGTTAATCCTAAAATTGCGCTAATAGGAGTTGGCTACAAAAATAAATTTGATCATCCATCATATACAACCATAAAAACATTAGAAAAAAGAAAAATAAAAATTTATCGAACCGATTTAATGGGAGAAATCAATATTAAGATAATAAATAACAAAATAATATGCAAATAGCAATGCTTGAAAAAATAAAGAAAAAATGCTAAAATATGAAATATAAAATTTAGAAGTCTGTAAACGTGTATATATTCATAAAGGGAGGAATGCCGAAATGAGAATATTAATCGTTGAAGACGATAAGCGGAAGCTACATACAATTCTGGAGATTTTAAAACCCGAATTTGAATACGACGTAGCTATGTGCGAAAAAGAAGCAATGCGGTTAGCAATGCAAAACGAGTATGAAGTTTTAATAACAGACATGCAATTTCCAAAAGAAAAAGGAGAAACGGTTCAGAGAAATGCAGGAGTAGAACTCATTAAAAAAATGAGAGAAACTTGCAAAGGAAAAATGCCTAAAATAATTGTATATTCTTTAATTCCCATTGAGAAAGTATGGGAAAGACTAGGCGAAATGCCACCAGAAGAATATATAGGTCAGGTAGTTTTTCGCCAGAATCTTGAAGTCCTTTTAAGAAAGGTAAAAGGAGAGATTTAAATCTCTTCTTTTATTATGTGTATAATTTCCTCACAAAAGGTACATACTACCAACAAAAGAAAAAGGTGGTATATTTGTGAAGAAATTAATTATTTTTATTATAATGTTACTAATTTTTTTAGCTAGTTGTGGTATTGGATATTTTTATTTAAATACAAGGACAGATCAAAGAAATGATAGTAAAGCAGATGAAGGAGTAACTGTAATAAAAAATGATGTAGAAAACGAAACAATTTCAACAGAAACAACAGAAGAAAAAATTTCTCCAAATGCAGAATTAACAGAAGTTGTATTATATAAAAAATGTGGACATGAAATTGCAAAAAGTAGTAAGGTTCCAACAGACATTGTTAATTTAGATGAAAAAGAATTTGAAGAAAAATATAAAGAATATCAAATTGAAGAATTTTCAGATAAGCAAGTATCAATATATAATGAAGTAGATAAGATGTGTCCAGAGCATTACAAGATAGGAGTAGCAGAGGGAGTAGTAAACATATATAGAAGAAATGAGAATGGAGAAGAGGAACTATATGAGATGACAAATATATCATTAGAATATTTACCTGAAGAAGAGCAAGCAAAATTAGACAGTGGAATTGAGATTATCGGAGAAGAAGAATTAAATTCCGTATTAGAAAATTTAGAAAGTTAAAAAATAATAAAATTATGAATAATATTATTAGTCAACAGATATAACAATTTGTATAAAGTTAAAACGAATTTTACAATACTATCGTCAATTAAATTAAAAATTTAGATAATTATCTTTCAGTATAACTTGAGGATGATAATTAGAATCAAAAAAAGAGCGATTATTCGCTCTTTTTTGATTTAGCAGTTTTAGAAACTACTGTAAATTTTAATTCATCTTTTTTGCAATCTACTTTAACAGTTTGACCAGGCATAACTTCTGATCTTAAAAGCATTTCAGCAATTTCATCTTCAATATATTTTTGGATTGCCCTTCTTAAAGGTCTAGCACCATATTTTAAATCAGTACCTTTTTCTAAAACATATTTTTTAGCAGAAGCAGAAACTGAAAGTTTAATATCTTTATTTGCCAATGCTTCATCAGTATGTTTTAGTAATAAATCTATAATTTGAATTAGTTCATCTGATGTCAAACTATCAAATGTAACGATTTCATCAACACGATTTAAAAATTCTGGTCTAAATAATTCTTTTAATGCTGAATTTATTTTTCCATTATCAACAGATTGTTTACCAAATCCTATTGAATTTGTATTTAAATTTGAACCAGCATTAGATGTCATAATAATAATTGTATTTTCGAAATTAACTGTATTTCCTTGAGAATCAGTTAATTTACCATCATCTAAAACTTGAAGTAAAATGTTAAATACATCTGGATGAGCTTTTTCTATTTCATCTAAAAGAATAATAGAATATGGTTTTCTCTTAACTTTTTCAGTTAATTGACCAGCATCATCATATCCAACATATCCTGGAGGAGAACCTATTAATTTAGATGTTGAATGACTCTCCATATATTCAGACATATCTATTCTTATAATTGAATCTTCACTTCCAAACATTTCAGAAGCAAGAGCTTTTGCAAGTTCAGTTTTACCAACACCTGTAGGACCTACAAATATAAATGAAGGTGGTCTTTTTGTAGTTTGAAGTCCGGCACGATTTCTTCTAATTGCTTTTGCAACAGCAGAAACAGCAGCATTTTGACCAATAATTCTCTTATGAAGATTTGCTTCTAAGTTTAATAATTTTTGAGTTTCAGCTTCAGTAATTTTTGTAACAGGAATTTTAGTCCAGTTTTCAATAACTTCAGCAATATCTTGAACAGTTAAAGCTTTTAACTGTAAGTTTTTATTTAATTCTTCCAAACGATCATTTAAGATACATTCTTTAGTTTTTAAATCAGCAGCTTTTTGATAATCCTCAGTTGAATCTGAAGAAACAGCTTCTTCTTTTTCCTCAGCAATCTTAGCTAATTTATTTTTTATAACTTCAATTTCATAAAGTTCTTTATTATTAAGATTTATTCTAGAGCAAGCTTCGTCGATTAGGTCAATTGCTTTATCTGGTAAAAATCTATCATGAATATATTTTTCAGACATTTTAACAGTTTTTTCAATAACATCATTTGATATTAAGACTTTATGATAATCTTCGTAATATTTTTTAATTCCTTGGATAATTTCAATAGTGTCATCGATTGAAGGTTCATCAACAATAACAGGTTGGAATCTTCTTTCTAAAGCAGAATCTTTTTCAATATATTTTCTATACTCAGTAAGAGTAGTAGTACCGATTAATTGAATTTCACCATTAGAAAGAGAAGGCTTCAAAATATTTGCAGCATTCATTGAGTGTTCTGCATCACCAGCTCCAATAATATTATGAATTTCATCAATAACTAAGATAATATTTCCATAAGATTTACACTCATCAACTAAAGCTTTCATTCTTGATTCGAATTGACCTCTAAATTGAGTTCCAGCGATAACAGAAGTCATATCAAGTAAATAAACTTCTTTATTAAGTAATTTAGCAGGAACATTTCCTTCAGCAATTCTTATGGCTAAACCTTGAGCGATAGCAGTTTTACCAACACCAGGTTCACCAATCAAACAAGGATTATTTTTAGAACGTCTATTTAATATTTGAGTAATTCTTTGAATTTCCTTGTTTCTACCAATAACTCTATCAAGTTTTCCTTGTTTAGCTTTATCTGTTAAATTTGTTCCAAAAGAATCAAGAAACCTTTTCTTTTTATTATCTTTTGGACGCTTTTCAGTTTTAACTTTTTTTCTGCCAGATTGTTCTGAAGAGTTTGCAGATGCAGAATTTTCAGAAGAATTATCTTTTTTATTTAATCCAAAAATAGTACCAAGCATTGGACCTAAAGCTTGCATATCGTCACTATCCATATCTGAAATGTTTTCAGTAATATCACTAAAAATATTTTCTAATTGTGATGACATATCATTAAGCTCTTCTTCAGAAAGATTAGACTGCTTAGCAAGAACTTCAAGTGGATTAATTCCTTTTTCTTTAGCACAGCTATAGCATAAACCTTCTACTGAATTTTTATCATTTTCGATTTTATTTATAAAAATAACGGCTGTATTTTTTTTACATATTGAACATAACATATATAAGTAATCTCTCCTTAAAAATAATTCTAAATATTCCCATAAAATGAGAATAAATATACTAAAATATAATACAACAAAAAAACGGAATAGTCAAGGTTAGAAGCTTCCAATAAATAAATTTTATAATTGAAATTAAAGCTTTTTAATGTTATACTATAATAAGTTATTTTTAATTTAAAAAAATATGAATCATATGAGGAGTAAATATGGAAAAAAATAAAGAAAAAGATACAGATAAAATATTAGGAATGAATAGAGTAATGTTTTTCATAATAGTAATTTTATTATGCATATTATCTTTAAGTATAGGAATTTATGCTCAAGTATTTTACAGATACTCAGATACAGATCCATTTATGCTAGGCATCGGAGTTGGAAGAACTCAAGACGCAGCAGAAATTACAGAATTAAAAAATAATTTTAATAAAATATTTACAAATGATTTATCAGGTTCAACAACTAAAAACATTAAGAAAAAAGAAGATAATAAAGATGTAGTTTACACACTAAAAACAGCAAATCAAAAAGAAACAAATAAGTACAACATAAGTGCAACAATTCCAAAGATAAATATTGATGCAGATTATGCAGATAAAATAAATGCACAAATAAAAGCAAATTACACAGATAAAATAGAAAACGTAATAGAAGGAAAAAATGAGAATGAAACAGATTACAGCGTTACATATAAGGCTTATTTAAATGGAGATTTATTATCATTAATAATAAAAGAAACAATTAGAGAAGGAAAAAATACACAAGCTGTAAAAATAAAAACATATAATTACAATTTAAATAATAATACAGAAGTTTCAATATTAGATTTAGTAGATGCTAAAGGGTATACCCAGAAAAATTTGCAAAAAGAAATTGATGCAGAACTAAAAGATCTTGAGAAAAAAGATGAAGAGTTGAAAAATCAGTTTTCAGATGTGCGTTTAAGAGATTTATCTAGCAATATATACAAACTTGAAAATACAGAGAATTTTATAGTTAATGAAAATGGATTTTTATATATAATTTACGCATATGGAAATACTGAAAACACAAATAAAATGGATATAATAATATTTGAATAGGGGGCAAAATATTGAAAAGAGCAATAAGTAAAATTCTGCTTGGAATACTAATAATGATTATGGTATTTAGTTTTAGTATAGTTAAAGCTGATGAAGAAGAAACAGAAACAGCTGAAACAGAAAAAACAGCAGAAGTGACAGGTACAGAAGAGAAAAAAGAGGAACAAACAATTACATCTGAAGAAAACGTTAAAGCTAAAGTAATTGAAGCTGGAGATACATACGAAAGAGAAAATGGAAGTGGGGGAACAGAAACTGTCCAAGACGTAAAAGTAAAAATATTAGAAGGGAAAAACAAAGACGAAAAATTCAGCGCAACATACGTATTAACATATGATTTAGATAATAAAATCGTAGGATATAAATTAAGAGAAGGAAATACAGTATTTGTAGGTGTTTCAGAAGAAAACGGAAACGTCAAAGTCACAATTCAAGATATAGTCAGAGAAAAATATTTAATAGGATTGGTTGTATTCTTTTTTGCTAGTATAATTCTTATAGGAAGAAAAAAAGGATTGAAGTCAATACTAGGATTGGTTATAACTATTTTAGCAATATTCTTTATATTAGTTGCAACAATATTTAAAGGCTATAATGCAATTATAGTATCAATAGGTACATGTTTCTTAATAATAGTATTAACATTTGCAATAATTGGAGGATGGAATAAAAAAACATTTTCAGCAGCACTTGGAACACTAGGAGGTGTAGTGCTAGCTGGAGTAATTGCAAGTATTACAGGATACCTAGCACAATTATCAGGAGCAGGTAAAGAAGAAGCAATAATGTTAAGCGTAGCTTCAAAAGACGTTGTATTTAATTTTAGAGAATTATTATTTGCTGAAATTATAGTTTCAGCACTAGGAGCATGTATGGATGTAGGAATGTCAATATCATCAAGCTTAAGTGAATTAAAAATGAAAAATCCAAGTATAACAGCAAAAGAATTATTTAAAAGCGGAATGAACATAGGTGGAGACATGATTGGAACAATGACAAATACATTAATACTCTCATTTATAGGATCATCATTAGTATTAGTTTTATTATACATGTCATCAAGCATAAAATTTATTGATGTTATAAATATTGAAGCAATTGCAACAGAAGCCGTATGTGCAATAGCAGGAAGCATAGGAATTGTATACACAGTCCCAATAACAGCAATCATATATGCATTTATGAACAGAGATAAAGAAATTTACAAAGTAAAATCCGAAAACATAGTAGAAGGCAAACGAAGCTTAAAAATATAAGATAACGAAAAAATATATAAAAATTCAGAAACACTGCACAGGGACCCAACGGACCATGCGAGGTTAATTAAAGAATTTTTACTAATTATTAAAGATATAAATGTTAATGTAATGAAAAATAAAAAAACATATTAAAATTTAGAAGCATCGCGCAGTGACAAAATGAACGAAGTGAGTTCGATAGAATGCACCAGCAAGATGTGAAAAATTTAATATGTTTTTTGTTTTTCAATTTTACAATAAAATTAAGAAATTAAGGTTGTTCAGTAAGAGTAACCTTTACATCAACCTCATCGCCACCTCTAGAAACAGTTAATGTAACTTCATCACCAATCTTACACTCATTTTTCTTCTTATTTAATTGAGACATAGTTTCAATCTTTTCACCGTTAAACTTAACAATAACATCGCCAGGTTTTAAATCAGAAGATTTAGCAGGACCATCAGATTGAATACTTCTTACATAAACACCAACAGGAATATTATAATATTCAGATAATGTTTCACTTACATCAGTACCACTAATTCCAATATAAGGTCTCTTAACCTTTCCAGTAGAAATTAACTGTTCAGATATATCTAAAGTAGAATTAATAGGAATAGCAAATCCCATACCTTCAATACCAGTACCAGACATTTTTAAAGTATTAACACCAATCAATTTTCCTTCAGCATTAACTAATGCACCACCACTGTTACCAGCATTAATTGCAGCATCAGTTTGGATTAATGTATACATAGTACCATTATCATCTTCAATTTCTCTATTTGTACCACTTATAATACCAGAGGTAACAGTATTTCTCATATCAAGTGGATTACCAATAGCCATTGCGAATTCACCGACTTGAACTGAATCAGAATCTCCAATTTCAGCAGGTGTTAAATCATTTCTATCAATTTTCAATATAGCCAAATCAGTAACACTATCAGAACCAACTATTTTGGCTTCTACAGGATTATCTTCTTCATATAAATATACTAAAACTTTATTTGCATCAGATACTGTATAATATTTTGATGTAGTTGCTGAAGATGTATCAATTATATGATTATTTGTTAAAATATAACCATCTTTTGAAATAATTACACCAGATCCAGTTGCTTTAGATGTTGCTGATTGAGTAGCAGCTGAAAAAGTAGGATAGTTTGCTGAAACGGAGAAGTCAACCTCAATACCAACAACAGAAGGTAAAACCTTATTTGCAACAGAAATAGCTGTGTTTGAATAATCTTCAATACTTACTCCTTTATTTACAGATCCTTCTGAAGTGAATATTTTTGAAACTTCATTGCTAGTATCATCAGAGTCAGAAGAAACGAAAATATTTCTAACAGCAGGAACATAGAAGCAAAGTCCTAATACTAAAGATGCACCAACAATTCCAGAAACAAGAGATGTTAAAACTACCTTAAATGTTGAATTTTTTTCTTTTTTTGTTTTGTTAACAGAAACTCCAGAACTTTTATTAGAAGAAACCTTAACAAAACCGTGTTCAGATTTTTCTTTGTTATTATCCATAATAACCTCCTTGAATATATAAAATTTAATTTCATTATAAGCTATAATATAGCAGAAAAAAATTTTTGTTATTGAAAAATACAAAATCTATATATATAATAAAAATATAAAATTAAAAAAAACTTAAATTTTGGAGGAATTATGTTAAAAAAACAATCTGGGATAACATTAACAGTTTTAATAATAACAGTAGTCGTATTACTAATATTAGCATCAGTAATAATGTCAATAAATATGAGATTAAATAAAACAGTAGATTTAAAAGAAATACAAGCAAACATGGAAACAATAAAAATAGTAGCAAGTGAATATAGGACAAAATATTTAGATGATGAAACTGAAGATATTTCAGGAAATATTAAAATATCAAATAACTTTGTCGGAAAACACTGTACGTCATCAAATTCAAGTGGCGAAATAATTTCTGCATTATTAGAGTACAGAGAAAATATAGGAAAATTATCAAACTACTGGTTCCAACTTGACTCATCTAATATAGATGCGCTAGGAACAGACATAAAATTAAAAGATGACGAACTATATTTTATAAACTATGAAACTCTAGATATTGCTTATTGCAAGAAAACAACAGAAACAGGTGTAGATGGAAAGAAATGCTATCAAGGAGTAAAAACTAAAAAAGGTGAGTACAACTATTTTTATTCAGATATAAAAAATTTAAAAACAGATGAAGTGAGTAATTAAGATGAAAGAAAAAGAAGAAGAAAGATTAAAAGAACTAAAAAAAGACGAAGAAAAACTACATTTAGATGGAGTTGAATTAATTGCAGGAATTGATGAAGCAGGAAGAGGACCTTTAGCGGGACCTGTAGTAGTTGGAATTGCAATAATGCCGAAAGATTCTATGATTGAAGGAGTTAATGATTCAAAAAAAGTTTCTGAGAAAAAAAGAGAAAAATTATATGATCAAATAACTCAAGAAGCAATCGCATGGAACGTTGGAATGGCAGACCAAAATGAGATTGACGAAATAAATATTTTAAACGCTACAAAATTAGCATTAACTAGAGCAATTGAAGGTCTAAAAGTAAAGCCAGACTTAATTTTAGTTGATGCACTTACAAACATTGATACAAAAGGAATACCTTATAAATCAATAATAAAAGGCGATGCAAAAGAATATTCTATAGCAGCTGCGTCAATACTAGCTAAAGTTACAAGGGACAGAATGATGAGAGAATATGATGAAATATATCCTCAATATGGATTTAGCGGACACAAAGGATATGGAACAGCTAAACACATAGCAGCTATAAAAGAATATGGACCATGCATATTACATAGAAAAACCTTCATAAAAAACTTTATAAAATAAAGGAGAACATACAAATGAATATTTTAAGCATAATAGCTAAAAAAAGAGACAAGAAAGTTTTGAGCAAAGAAGAAATCGAACTTTTTGTTAAAGACTACACAAGAGGAGCAATAACAGATTATCAAGCAGCAGCCTTAATAATGGCTATTTATATAAATGGAATGAACAATGAAGAAATAACAAATTTAACATTAGCAATGGCACATTCAGGTGATACACTTGATTTGACAGACATTTCACCAAACATAGTAGATAAGCACTCTACAGGTGGTGTAGGTGATAAAATAACATTAATTCTAATGCCAATAATAGCATCACTTGGAATACCTGTTGCAAAGATGTCAGGAAGAGGACTAGGATTTACAGGAGGAACAATTGATAAATTAGAATCAATACCTGGATATAATGTTAATTTAAGTATAGATGAATTTAAAGAAAATGTTAAAGACATAGGAATAAGCTTAATAGCAGCAAGTTTAAATTTAGCTCCAGCAGATAAAAAAATATATGCACTAAGAGATACAATTGCATGTACAGCAAATATTCCATTAATCGCATCAAGTGTAATGAGTAAAAAGATAGCAGCAGGAGCAAATAAAATATTAATAGATATAACATGTGGAGCAGGTGCTTTTATGAAAAATCCAAAAGAAGCTAAAGAACTTGCAAGCATGATGATAAAAATAGGAAAACTTGCAGGAAGAGAAGTTAGATGTGTTATTACAAATATGAATGAACCAATAGGACATGCAATAGGAAATTCGTTGGAAGTAATAGAAGCAGTAAGAGCATTAAAAGGTGATATGCCAGAAGACATTCAAGAAATAATAAGAACTCTTGGAACACAAATGATCATAATGGCGGGAATAACACAAGATTCACTAGAAGCAGAGAAAATGATTGTAGATGCTGTAAATTCAGGAAGGGCATTTGAAAAATTTAAAGAACTAGTTCAAAAGCAAGGTGGAGACATAAGTTATATTGAAAATACTGATAAATTCCCAAGAGCTAAACACATCATTCCAGTATTTGCAGAAGAAAGAGGAGCATTAAAATCAATTGATACAGAAATGATAGGAAACATATCTGTATACTTGGGTGCAGGTAGAATGAGAAAAGAAGATGAAATCGATCATGCAGCTGGTATTATGATGAATCAAAGAATAGGAAATGTTGTTGAAGTAGGACAGGTTCTAGCATACCTTCATACTAACGATGAAACTAAAATTGATGGAGCATTGAGAAATATAAAAAATGCATTTGAATTAGATCCAAAAAGAGTTGCAAAACAAAAAGCTATAATAGGAATAATAAAATAAAAACAAGAAGGCAATATTCGAAAAAAATATTGCCTTTAATTTTAAAGGAGACACAATGATAGAAATTAAAAATGTAAGTACATCCTATACTAAAGGTAAGAAAATAATTGATAATATGAATTTAAAAATTGAAGATGGAACTATTTTTGGATTCATAGGTCCAAATGGAGCAGGAAAAACTACTACTTTAGAAATGGTAACAGGTGTACTTCAAATTGATGAAGGTGATATATTAATAGATGGAAAAAGCATAATAAAAGAGCCAATTGAAGCCAAAAAGTTATTTGGTTTTGTACCTGATTCACCAGAAGTTTTTGAAAAATTAACAGGTTTAGAATATTTGAATTTTATTGGCGATGTGTATGAAGTAAGTTCGGAGAAAAGATTAGAAATTGTAGAAAAACTTGCTAAAGAATTTAAAATTTATGATCATCTACAAGATAGAATCCAAAGTTACTCACATGGAATGAAACAAAAGTTATTAATAATTAGTGTTCTTTTATATAATCCAAAAAACTGGATTTTAGATGAACCAATGACAGGGTTAGACCCAGAAGCTTCGTATACATTAAAAAAACTTATGAGAGAACATAGCCAAAAAGGAAATACTGTATTCTTTTCAACTCATGTATTGGAAGTCGCCGAAAAACTTTGCGACAAAATTGCAATTATTAATAAAGGAATGATTATATTTGTTGGAACTGTTGAAGAATTAAAAGAAAAAATGAAGAAGGATTCAACACTAGAGGAATCATTCTTAGAAATAATTGAAGAATAAATATTTAAAAAATGTATAGATAACTAATATCAATTTAAGAAAAAAGCGCATTGCAGAGTAATTTGTGCTAGAAATTCTTGTGAATTTTTTTGGAAATAGTTCGCGCTTGCCGTGAAAGGGTGCCGAAAAAATTTACTAGAAGTTCTGTGCAAATTAGCTCAAACGAGCATTTTTTCTTAAATTGATATTAGTTATGAAATGCCATTTTTATTTTAAAAATTATATGTACTATGGCAATTTAAACAAATATTAATTCACGAAGGATGAGAAATATGAAAAAAATAACAAGCATAATTATAAAAAATTCGAGGCGACAAGAAAAACAAGAAACAATAAAAGAAAAAATACTATCAGCAATAGCATTTCTAATAGTATTTTTATCATTAGCAATAACAATGATAGTAACATCAATATATGTAACAAAAGAACTAGGCAAAATAAACCAAGAATACACATTCATAAACATATTGCTATTAATGAATTTCATAATATTATTTGGAAAAAGCATATTTGAAAGTTTGAATGCACTATACTTTTCAAAAGATTTAAAAATTTTATTGCGAATGCCAATAAAATCAAAAGATATAGTAAACGGAAAGCTAATAAACATGATACTTTCCGAATATCAAATGGAAACAATAATGTTAGCAATACCAATGATAGTATACGGGATTTTAACAAAAGCAGGTGTGCTATTTTACACATACATGATAATAATATTAGCAATATTGCCAATAATTCCAATAGTAATAACATCAACAATAATTTCAATAATAATGAGATTTACTAACATAATAAAAAACAAAACAGAAGTAATGTATATAGCAATAATAGCATCACTAATAGCACTAGATTTATTATTTACAGGATTTAACCATAATATAAATTTCAGCATAGCAGAATTTAAAGAAACAGTTTTTAGAATAAATGGAATTTCAGAAGAGATAGCAAACAGATTCGTACTAATAAAGCCAACAATGAGTACATTGCTAAATTACAATAATATAGTAGGACTTAGAAATTGCATTTTATATATTTTAGAAAGTATAGCTACATATATCATCGGAGTATTTATAATTTCTAAAGTATATTTAAAAGGTGCAATAGGAACAACAATAAACAGTCAAACAGAAAATAAAGCAAACAGAAAATTAACAATAGAAGATTTTAAAAAGAAAGATAAGAAAAAAGCATACTTATCAAAAGAAATAAAAGTAATAGCCAGAACTCCAATTTTTTGCATTCAATGCTTAATCATTCCAATAATCTATCCAGTAACAATAATGATGGTTGTATCAATTGCAGTAGTATTATCTAAATTAATAGGAGTTGATCTTGTATCAGATTTAATGAATAAAATGAACACATCACAAATGGCAATGATTTTTATTGCTGTTGGAGAAGTATTTTTTATGATGAATTTTTGTTCAATAATAGGGATATCAAAAGAAAGCAAATCTGCAATCTTAACAAAAACAATACCAATAGGATTCAAAACACAGTTTAATTTAAAAACATATTTAGGAAAGACAATGAATTTACTATCAGTATTAATAATAACATTTGCATATTTTCTAGCTACTAAAAATCCAGTTCAAACAATAGTAATATTTGCAATTTTATATTTTTTAGATTCAATAGGAGAAAAAATAAAATTATATATTGATTCAAGAAAACCACAAATAGACTGGGATAACGAATATGCAATGATGAAACAAAACACAAATATAATGAACGTATTATTTAAAACTTTAATAACATTAGTAATATTATATTTAATAAGTAAATTAATAAAAAATCAATTTGCATACTTAATAGCAATATTAATACTAAGTTTTATAGTAAATAGTTTTATAAATAATTATATTAGTAGAAATAAAAATAAAATTTTCGAAAAAATATATTAATTTGAAACCATAATAAAAGATGATTTGTTTTATAAGTAGAATGGAGGTAAAACATGCAAAATGAAATGTATATAAAAGAAAAAATTGAGCAGTATTCTGATATGGTATATAGAATAGCGCTAACCAGAACAGATACAATAGAAAATGCAGAAGATATATTCCAAGAAGTTTTTACAAAATTCAGCGAGAAATTACCAAGTTTCAAAGATGCTGAACACGAAAAAGCATGGTTTATTAGAGTCACAATAAACATGAGTAAAAACATGAAAAACACAGCATGGAATAGGAAAGTAGTAACATTAGACGAAAATATAAAATTTGAAAAACAAGAGGAAAATGACATTTTTTCAATTGTATGTGAATTACCTGAAAACTATAAAACAGTTATATACCTATTTTATTATGAAGGATATAAAGTAAAAGAAATTTCTAGCATCTTGAAAAAAAGAGAAGGTACAATAAAAACATGGCTTTTGCGAGCTAGAAATATTTTAAAAGAAAAGATAAAAGGAGGTTTTGAAGATGAACAGGAATAAAGAAAATTACAAAAATGCAATTAATCAAATACATCCAAGTGAAGAACTAAAAAATCAAACATTTGAAAAAATTGTACAAAAGAAGAAATCAAAAAGAATTGCAATAACAAGATACGTAGCAGCATGTGCAGTATTTGCAATCTGTTTATCAGTAGGAGCATTCTATGTTAAAGAAAGACAAGTAACGAATCCAGTAGTAATTTACGAAAAACCACAAACAATTGCTAATGCAGAAAATGATTTACCAAGATTTAAAGATATGGAACAATTGAAAGAAGTAATCAAGACAAAAGGTTCAAAAGACATATATAAAAATGCAAGATCAACATTAGAAATAGAAGATGCTGCAACAACAGCAGATTCTACAACAAATGAAGCTAAATCCGATTTTTCTCAAACTAATACACAAGTAGGCAATGTTGATGAGGCAGACATTGTGAAAACAGATGGAAAATATATTTATTATGTAGCTCAAGAAAAAGTATATATAATAAATAGTGAAACTTTAAAACAAGAAAGTGTTATAACATTAGAATCAGATAAAGAAAAAATTTATCCATCAGAAATATATATAAACAAAAACAAATTAATTGTATTAGTAAACGGTAACATGGTAAAAACTATGCAAACTGATGTGGTATCAACGGATGATGAATATACAGAGAAAATTAGTAGCAACTTAGAACAAATGGCAAGAGCGATTGTATATGATATTTCTGATAAAGAAAATCCTAAACAAGTAAGAGAAGTTGCAATAGACGGTTACTATGTTAATTCAAGAATGATAGGAGATAATTTATATTTCATAAGTTCTAAAAATATATGGTATTATGATGGAATAAAAGATGATAATATCCTACCAATTGCAAGAGATACAGCAGTAAGTGAAGAAAATCAAAGAATAGATTGTACTAAAATTGCATATTTTGAAGGAACAAAAAATAATTTATTTACAATGGTAGCAGGATTCAACACAGAAAAAAATGAACCAGCAACAACTGAAACATTTTATGGAGCAAGCGGAGAAGTATATGCAAGTGAAAACAACTTGTATGTAGCATCAGTAGATTATTCTTACAATGGATTCATAGAAAGAGAAACTTATAAAACAACTATATACAAATTTAATTTCGAAGATGCAAAAATAAAATTACAATGCAAAACAGAAATGGAAGGAAACATCAAAGACCAATTTTCAATAGATGAATATGACGGAAATCTTCGTGTAGCAACAACACTTGGAAGCGGAGACAAAACAGAAAATAGATTATATATATATGATAAAGATTTAAATGAAATCAGCAAGATAGACAACATGGCAAACGGAGAGAAAATATATTCAGTAAGATTTATTGGAAAAGTTGGATATATAGTAACATTCAAAGAAATAGATCCACTATTTGTAATTGATTTATCAGACCCAACAAAACCAGAGATAAAAGGAGAATTAAAAATACCAGGATATAGCTCATACCTACATCCATATGACGAAACACATATTATAGGAATTGGATATAACACAGACACAACAAAATATGGCAACACACAAAATACTTCAATGAAAATGTCAATGTTTGATGTATCTGATTTAGAAAATCCAAAAGAAATGTTTAGTGTAGACATAGGAAACAAATATGCATATTCAGAAATCACATCAAATCATAAAGCATTATTCTACAATAAAGCTAAAAATTTAATAGGCTTCCCAGTAACAATAACAGATTACAATACAACTAAAGAAGAGTTTGCATTATATACAATAGATTTAGAAAAAGGATTTGTCGAATACGGAAAAATTGAACAAAACAAAAAAGACTGGAGAACAAACATCAAGAGAGGAATTTATATAGGAGATAATTTCTATATACTAGCAGAAACAAAAATTACAAAATATAGCTTAGAAACATTAGAAAAAATCGATGAAATAAAATTAGATTAAAATTATTGCAAAAGAAAGAACATTATATTTATTTTTGAATGACGCGCAGTTTGAGAGTTTTTACCTAACCGACTAAACGAAGTTTAGTGGGCGGTAAAATCTCTTAGCAAGGAATAAAAAATAAATATAATGTTCTTAATTTCATAGATTGATATAAAGAAAAATACATATTAATTTTCTCACACCTTGCTGTCGCAATCTTGAGGAGCCTCTGTTCTTACAGAACAACGGCTCTTTTTTATGTATAGATTGCTTCAATCGCAGTCACTTTCGCTTCGCTCCGTTCCTTTGGTCGCTGCGCGGTGATTCAAAAATATAATATGTATTTTTCTTTTTTTTATAATATTCTTTCTTTGTAAAATTATATATTGATAATTAAAATCCAGTATGATATAAATTAGTAAATTATAAAAAAAGAGGTACAAAAATTATGAAAGTTGAATTATTAGGAAGTTGCAATCAAGAAGAACTAGAAAGAAGAATACAAACAGTAGCAGCAGCGGGAAAACTATCAAGATTTAAAGGAAACGTCTTTGAAGTATTAGAAAGCTGTAATGATTACGAAAAAAATCTAAAATTAATAAAAAGAATAATAGGAATGGGACATAAATCAATAATAGAACACGATTACTTAGTATTTGCACTATGTGATGTCACACCAATTATTGAACAAACAATTATAGGAAACAGATTAACATCATTCACTGTAAAATCAAGAAGAGAAGTAGATTTCAGAACAGTAGGATACTATGTACCAGAATTTAGAGATGAAAACTTAGAAATTCATCCTAAAAATAAAGAATTAAAAGAAAAATATCAAGAACATATGAAATATTTATTTAATGCATATGGAGAAATAGTTGATAGTGGAGTAAGCGTTGAAGATGCAAGATTCATTTTACCATACAGTTATCATAGCAATTTAATTATGGGACTAGATGCAAGAGAATTAGAAAAAATGATAACTTCACTTAGATCAGGAAGACTAAGCAGAATTCAAGAACTAAAAGAATTAGGCGATAGATTATTTGAAATAGCAAAAGAAAAAGTTCCATACTTAACAGAAATGATAGAAAACACAAACGTAAATTCTGAAAATCAATTTGAATATTTAGAAGCAAATTCCAAAAGACCAGAAATAAAAATAATAGACAGACCAAGAATTTTATCACACACACCAAATGCAGATGATATCATAATTAAAAGTAATATCATGTATCATTATCAATGTTCTGAACAAGAAGCGGAAAAAATTTTAAAAGAATTAGAAGCAAAAGATGAAAAAGCAAGAGAAAAGATAATGGATAATATATTACATAAAGATGAGTGTAGAGAATTAGAACAAGTTAATTTCACTCTTCAAATTCCTATTTCATTATCAATTCTAACTCATTTAACAAGACATAGAATGCATTCATTATTAATTCCAGAATTTGTACCTTTATGGAACATGGAAAATTATATAACTCCTGCAACAGTTGAAGCAGGTGCTAATGAAATATATCAAGAAGCTGCTAGAAAGAATATAGAGATGTTTGAATATTTTAAATCAGAAAAAATAGCTCAAGAAGATTTAATTTATTTCTACATAGGTGCACAAATGTTGAATGTTGTAACTACAATTGATGCAAGAAACTTAAAATGGATTTTGAGATTACGTTGTTGCAACAAAGCTCAATGGCAGATTAGAAAAATTGCACAAGATATTGCAGGTCAAGTAAAGCAGATTGCTCCACTACTTGGTAAAGGTGTTGGTGCTACATGTATGACGGATCGTTATTGTGGTGAAGGAAGAGAGTGCTGTGGCTTGATTGACAAATTGCTAGAAGCTGATAAAAAACAACAATAAAACTTATTGCAAAAGTAAAAGAAAAATACATATTACATTTTTGAATCACCGCGCAGCGACCAAAGGAACGGAGCACAGCGAAAGTGACTGCGATTGAAGCATTCTACCTGGTTGAAAAATAGAAATAATAAATTTCTATTTTCAAGAACCGAAGAATGCGCCAGCAAGGTGTGAGGAAATTAATATGTATGTTTCTTTTTGCTTCTGAAATAAAAAATATATTCAAATTTTAGTTCCTGGCTGGGAAGATTTTACCGCCCACTAAACTGCGTTTAGTCGGCCTGAGTAAAAACTTCCAAACTGCGCGTCACTAAATTTGAATATATTTTTTTATATACTAAGAAAAAAGTGAAAATTACTTATTAATATTTGTCCCTTTCCCCAGCAACTCAAACTCTTTACACTTAATACGATACTCCATCTGCTGAGTCATAAACCTATAATACCAATACCCCTGCTCATATTGAGAAGCAGGATTAAAAGTATCCTGAAAATCATCCATCACACATACCTCCGAATAATAATTTTTATAAAATATATTCAACACAAATAAAAAATATGATAGAATAACCAATGTTAAAAAGGAGGTTAATATTATGAAAAGAGAAAAAATTGAAGAAAAGTATAAGTGGGACTTAACACTAGCATACAAAACCACTGAAGATTTTATGAAAGATTTTAATTATGTAAAAGAAGAACTTCCAAACGTAGAAAAATATAAAGGAAAATTTTTAGAAACAAGCGATACATTCATCGAATTTATGGAACTAATAGAAAAAATAGATAGAAGAATAGACAAAATGTACTCATATGCTTCAGAATCAGTAGATGTTGAGCCAAACAATCCAGAAGTACAAGACTTAAACTCAAAAATTAAAGGACTAGAAGAAGCATACAGAAATGAAACAGTATTCATAGACTTAGAAATATTAAAAAATGAAGATAAAGCAAGAAAAATACTAGAAAACGAAAGATGCAAAAAATACACAAATATGATAAACAAAATACTAAGAATGAAACCACACATTTTAAGCGATGAAACAGAAGAAGTGTTAGCACAAGCAAGCGGAGTTTTAGGAACATCATATGGAACATATAAACAAATAAAACCAGAATTCGAACCTGTAATAATAGATGGAAAAGAATATTTCTTAAATGAAGGAACAGTAAGAAACTTCTATAGAAATCCAGATGAAAGTGTTAGAAAACAAGCATATGAAAAACTAAATATAGAATACAAAAAATTAGCCAACCTATATGCATCAACACTAGAAGGAACAATGAAAAAAGATGTATTTTATAGTAAAGTAAGAAAATTCAAAAGTCCATTAGAAGCTAGCACATTTGGAGACGAAGTTACAGAAGAACTATTTTATAAAGTATTAGATGCAGCCAATAACAAATACCATAAATATTATATAGAATATTTAGATGCATTTAAAAAGATAATGAACAAAGACATTCTACAAGTTTATGATTTAAGATATCCAATAGTAAAAGAACCAGATAAAAAATATTCAGTAGAAGACGCATTTGAACTAATTTTTGAAGCAACTAAAAATTTAGGAGAAGAATATAGAAAAATTATTGAAAAAGCAAAATCAGAAAGATGGATTGATTACATGCCACATGAAGGAAAAAGATCAGGAGCATACTCAAGCAATGGCTGTTATGACAGTAGACCATTTATTTTAATGAGCTTTACAAATGACGTAGAATCAGTATTTACATTAATCCACGAATTAGGACATTCAGCACATTCATATTTATCAAACCATTATCAAGACTATATAAACAGTAACTATAGAATATTTGTAGCAGAAGTTGCATCAACAGTAAATGAAAACTTATTAATGAACCTATTAATAAAAACAGCTAAAACACCTGAAGAAAAGAAATATCTACTATACAAAAAATTAGATGAATTTATAGGCTGTTGCTATACACAACCATTCTTTGCAAACTTTGAAAATATATTGCATCAAAAAGTTGCAAATAATGAAGGGCTATCAAGTCAAACAATAACGGACCTATATCAAAAAGTAACAGAAGATGAATATGAAGGAAGAGTTCAAATTCACGAATTAACAAAATACAGATGCTTTGCAATACCTCATTTTTATTACAATTACTATGTATATAAATATACAATTGGAATGTGCATTGCATCAGTAATTGCCCAAAGAGTTTCAAATGGAGATAAAACACAAATAGAAAATTATTTGAAATTTTTAAAATCAGGATCAACTAAGAGCCCAGTCGAAGCATTAACAATGGCAGGAGTTAATCCATTAGATGAAAATCTTTATAAAGAAGCATTTGAAAACTTCAAAAAAGATTTAGATGAATTTAAAAAAGTAATGGAAATATAAGTAAACATAAAACTTGAAAACACTCGATAAATGTAGTATAATACTTAATGCATTAAAGATAGGAGGCACTAAAAAACAACAGTTTACACTAAAACTATTGATTAGGAGGAATGCCAAATGAAAGAATTCAGAAAGGGGTTCAAACGGCTTGTAGACAAACTGTACACCCAAAAAACAGCATACCGTATGAAAGGAAAAACTCCTGAAGAAGCACAAAAAGAATGGAAGAGAATCTTGGGGGAATACAAAAACGAATGCTTAAGCTGGAAAAACAAATGCTATGACATGTTCGTAACAGACTGGATTTATCCACTTAAGAAAGACATTAAAGTTTCTGATCACCCCGTAGAGATTTGCTTCTTGATAAAAGTCATGAACACAATCGATCCGAAGCGGTTGATTAAAGATGAAGTAATATTTCATGACATGCACCAGATGGCTAAAGTACTAAGAGAAGTAGGAAACACGAATGCAGTGGAACTGGCCGAGTACTTAGAAGTGTATATTGGTGTAGAAGAAATGACCGAGGAGGACTTTATACAAATATTTAGCTTATGAATTTTTTAGAGAAGTGCCAAAAAGAAAAAAGAAACAGATATTAGAAAAGCCATCTGTTTCTTTTTTCTTATATAATAAACTTTTAATTAGCATGTCTTCTTATAAAAAATCCAGCCAACATAATAATTACAACTAAAACGATAATACCAATTGAAACATTTAATATAGGTGATATACGCTTTTTAGAAATACTTACGGCATCATCAGTAGATGGAGAATTTGAAACACTTTGTGAATTTTGTACAACACTATCAGCATTTATTGTGAACTTAGCATATTTCATATTACGACTAACCAATATTGAATCGATAGTAGCAGTTGGTAAAGAATCAATATCAACATTTACACTAACACCTTCAAACTCAGCATTGCCAACAGAGAATCCAGAATAGTTTTGCCTAAAATATGAAACTACCTTTGAAGCTGTATCCTCATTGTAACTTAATGAAAATAAATAAGAAACAGCATTAAGAACAGATTCATAAGAATTATCATAAAATTCTGTAGGTTGACCAATATATAAAACAATATTTCCAGACTGATCAATTGACTTTAATAAAATTAAGTTATCATTTTTTACAATACAGTCTTCTTGAGAATCAAAAGATACTTTATTAAAATTAGATTGTGAAAGTGTTGAAGTTCCAATCATAGGTGAAAGCTTTGTAGTAGAACTAACTTGGAACTCAGTCAAAGTTGTAGTACCACCATCATTTGAAATATAATTTTTAGCTACGCCATTACTTTTAATAGTAGAATAACAAAAAGTATCATTCAACATAGGAAAAATAAAGCTTCCTTCTTCATTTCCTTCAAGAGTAGAAATTGCATCTACAAAAAGAGCACTAAGAATATCTTTTTCAGTATCATTTGTAATTGGATAAGTAGTAGAAAAAGTACCAGAAGACTTATTATAACTGTAGGTGATAGATTCGGAATCGTTATAAGTTAAAACAAAAGAATCATCAACTTTAGTAGCTTTAATTGAAACTCCAATACTAGATAAAGCTGAAGTATAATAACACTTATTAAATCTATCAGCAATTTTTGAAAAATCTAAATTAACTTCATCAGTATCAGCATTAGAAATCGGAACTAATACTGCAAAAAAAATAACAATTAAAAACAATATTTTTTTTAATTTCATATATAAATTACCTCCAAAACAGAATTTTTTGCGAAAAAATCATGTTATTGCTCATATGCGAAAGCTTAAAAAACTTCCTATAATATAAAAATAATACAAATAAAAATAAAAAAATTCAAGGAAAAACAAGACTAATTCAAAAAAATATTATATAATATCTACAATAAAGGATAGGTGATAAAGATGAATATATACAAACCAATAATAGGAACACTTGAAGAAATAGCTGATATACACTCATCAATTGATCTATATAAACAAGAAGGAATAACAATAGAAAATAAATTAATATCAAAATTAGAAGAAATAGATTTTAATGCAGAGGATGTAGAATTCGAAAAATGTATATTTAAAGATTGCAAAATAACAGGAACATTTGAAAAAGCAGTTTTTCATGATGTAATATTTGAAAATTGCGACTTCTCAAATTGCTTGTTTAGAGAAGGAAGCTTTATACGTGTAGAAATTAGAAACAGCAAATTTGTAGGATGTGATTTCTCAGATTCGAGAGTATATCACTTAATGAGTAGAGAAGCTATTTTCAGATATGCTAACTTTTCATCAGCAAGCTTAGAAGAAGTACTATTTGAAAAATGTGATTTGTCAAATAGTAGTTTTACAGAATGTAAATTGAAAAACACATATTTTGAGTTGTCAAAATTAATACAAACGCAATTTTTTAAAACCAAACTAAAAGGAATAGACATATCAACATGTGAAATAAGCGGAATAATAACAACATTTGAAGATATAAAAGGCTTGACTGTAAATAATTTTCAAGCAATTGAGTTATCAAAATTATTAGGAATAATTATAAAATAATTATAAATTAGGAGAAATAAATTTGAGTAGAAGAGAACAAAGAAAACTTGAGAGACTAAAGAAGAAAAAAAAGAGAAAAGCAAGGTTGAGACTGGCCATATTAATAATTGCTATAGGAATTTTTTTCAGTAAAAACGACATAATAAAATCTCAAAATATATTTATAATTCAAAACAAAACAATACTAGCAAAAGAGAATGAAATTGAAATAAGTAATCAGGAAACAAAAGAAATAATATCAACAACTGTAACAGATAATACAGAAATAGTAATGCCTACAGTAGAAGAACCTAATACAGAAAAAAACAAAAACAACGCAAATGAAGTTAAAAAAATAGTACAAAAATATATAAAAGATAAAAACTTAACTGAAAAAAATTTTGCATTTTTCTATTACGAACCAGAAACTCAAAAAACGTATATATATAATGGTGAAAGTTATTTCACAGCTGCAAGCACGATAAAAGTACCACTTGCAATGATATATTATGATAAAATCAATAATGGCGATTTAAATTCAGATTCAACATTTCAATATATGGAAGAAAATTACGAAGCAGGTTCAGGAACAACAGCAACATTGTATAAAGCCGGAGATAATGTACCATTACCATACTTGCTAGAGCAAATGATAGTAAACTCAGACAATACAGCAACCAATATATTAAAAACAGGATTGGGTGGAGAAAAAGCATATAGAATATTAATAAAGCAATACACAAAACAAAATTTACCATCAGAGTTTAATGATGAAAACATAACTTCAGCAAATTATTCATTAGACATTCTTAAAAGACTGTATGAAAATCAAGAAAAATACCAAACTTTAATTGAACTAATGAAAAAATCTTCTGGAGGAGGATATTTAAAAAAGAATATAACTACTTGTGAAATTGCACACAAATATGGAAGCTATGAAGGTAACATCCACGATTATGGAATTTGCTATGCAAAACAAAAATACTTAATAGGAATATTTACAAAAAAAGTACCAGATGCTGAAAACTTAATAGCCAACATAAATAAAGAGATTTTAGAAACTCAAAAATAAATTAAATATAGCTGTTCTAATACAACCCCATACAGAATACTATTAAACAAAGTATTCGTATGGAGGTTTTTCTTTATGAAAGGAATATCAATTGAAGAGCGTGCAGTAGAATTAGCACGATATATAATAGATTCTAAAGATACAGTAAGAGGAACAGCAAAAAAATATGGAATAAGCAAAAGCACAGTACATAAAGACTTAAGTCAAAGACTAGAAAAAATAAATCATGCACTTTTTTTAGAAGTAAGAGAAGTACTAGATGAAAACAAAGCAGAGCGACACATTAGAGGAGGCTTAGCAACAAAAAAGAAATATGAAAAAATGAAAATGTAACATATATTTTATTGACTTTTTATATACAATTTAGCTAAAATAATTATATAGAAAGCACAAAGGAGAAATGAAGTATGAAAAACAAAAAAGTGATAATAATAATTGCAGCAATAGCAGTAATAGCAGTGCTTGCAGGATGTATAAGTTTGCTTATTAGGACAAACAAAATAAAACAATATACAAAAGCAGATGAATACATAGTTGGTGGAGAAAAAATACCTTCAGTCAAATCAGTAGTTGGAGAAAAGAAAATAAAAAAATATTCACACAGTAAAACAAATATTGATACATTAAAATTAACATTTGTTGATTCAAACAAAGAAGAAACAGTAAAAACATATATGGATTCACTAAAAGATAATGGAAATTATATAGAAATGATGATGGATGATAAAAACAAAAGACAATTAGCAAGTCCAGCAGACGAATTAATAACAGTAGAAACAGAACTTACCGAAGACGGATTCACTGTAACAATAGAAGTTGGAGCTGGAAGCATAAAAATCAATAGTCAAGAATAAAATCTTATAATATTGAAGGCAGTTGGATAAACTGCCTTTTTTTACGTTCATTCACACTGTATACCACCAAAACATATTTTATATTAGGTGATAAAATATGTTTACAGAGGTATTAAAAAATAGAAAATTAAGTAGTAGTAGAGCAGTAATATTGCACTTAGATGGAGATAGAAAATATTCAAAAAGAGCTATAAATTATTATAATAGTCTTAATTTAAAATCAATTGTTGAAAATATTTCAGAAAGAAATCAACCTAATGAGGTTGTATATTTATTAGAAAAATACAAGCCAGATATTTTGGTGGCAACAGGACATGATCTTATGTTAAAAAAGGGACAAGATTTATATAAGCTTGATAACTATAAAAATTCAAGATATTTTGTGCAAACGGTTAAGAATGCACGCACATGGGAAAAATCTGAGGAAAAGTTAATAATAATAGCTGGAGCATGTGAAAGTTTTTATGAAGCAATAATGTTAGAGGGAGCAAACTTTGCATCATCACCTGCAAGAATTATGGTGGAATACAGAGATCCATTAATAATTGCCAGCAAAATAGCATATACTGATTCAAACAAATATGTAAGAATGAAAGATTTGCTGCCATATTTAAAAAGTAACTACAAAGGAATGGGCGGAACCAAGGCAAGAGGCAAGAAAAATCTGTTGTCAAAATGACAAGAATGTACATTGTTACAATTTTGTAATATAATTGTAAAAGAAAAGAAAAAGAAAAAGAAAAAGCCATGAAAGTACTGAAATAAAGCTAAAAACTGAATAATGACTAACTGCTATATTTTTGACAAAAAACGACTAGGGTGATATACTTAGCCTATCAAAAATGAAGTAGGTGATGAAATGATTTATAAGTCAGATATTAGTAGTTTAAAAAAGGATATGGAAGAACAAATTGGTCATAAAATAATAGTAAAAGAATCACCAGGAAAAAGAAGCAAGCCGTTAGAAAAAGCAGCTATTATTGAGCAAGTATATCCAACTTACTTTAGAGTAAAGTTTGAAGAAAACGAAAGAAGAAGTTCTTATAATTATACAGACATATTTACAAAAGCAGTAGAAGTTCAAATATATGATGGAGAACAATTCAAAGCATTAGAACCACCAGCAATAATTTCTAAAAAGAATAGAGAAGAATTCGCGTAATAGAATATATAGATGACTCTCTAGAAAAATCTTTTAAAGTTTATTTTTTAAAAAATTCCTTGAAAGAGGAATTTTTTTTTTGCCTCTTAATATATATTAGTAATAATAAAAAGGAGGTCAAGGATGGAATTACAAATTCAGAGAGAAAAAATAAATATAAAAAAGAAAATAGGAGAGAAGAATAAAACAATCATAATTGAAAAAGATATTATTCTTCCAGATAGCAAACCAGATATAATAAAAATACAAACTCAAAGCAGTAATATATATATGAATAAAAAAGAAAAAATGGAAGGTAAACTAAAAGTTGATGGCGGAATAGTAACAAGAATAACATATTTGACAGGTGAAGGAAAGAGCAGAGTCTTAAAAATTGAGGAAGCTTTTAATGAAGTACTGGAAATAGAGGGACTAACTACAGAAAGCTATATAAACGATAACGCAAGCGTTAGAACAACAAGTGTGAACATATTAAATGAAAGAAAAATACATTATAAAGCAGAAATAAGCTACAGAGCAGAGGCATCTAAAAAAGAAGAAACAGAATTTATATATGAAATAAATAAAGTACACAACTTACAAACATTAACTCAAAAACAAACAATAGATACTTTTATAGGACATGGAGAATCTAAAATAGGAGTAAAAGAAAAAATTGAAACAGAAAATTTACAAGAAAATATAGAAGTAGTACAAATAACACATAGCATAAGGAATGTAGAAAAGAAAATTAGTTATAACAAAGTATTAATAAAAGCAGATTGCGAGCTAAAATGTTTGTATCAGACAGAAAATGGACATATTTATCTTGCAAAAAAAGAAGTTCCAATAATGGGATTTTTAGATATAGAAAATGTTGAAGAAACAAATGAAGTCACAACATCATTTAGCATTAAAAACATAAATATAAACAATATTGATAATGATGTAAAACCAGGAATAAATGTTGAAATGGAACTAAACTTAACTGGAGATGCATATCAATCAAAAGAAGTAAATATATTAACAGACCTATATGATTTAAATTATAAAACAGAATTTACAAAAAGAAAGTTACAAATTGAAAACTGCAATAGCACTCCAATGCAAACAGCAACAATAAATCAAAAAACTATAATAGAAGAAATAAATCAAATCTATAATGCAGAATATCAAATTACAAATATGTCAAGAAATGAGCAATCACTAGAAATAGAAATCAGAGCAGTTTATATGTATAGCTCATTTGAAAATCAGTCTTTAAATAGAAAAGAAGAAACATTTAAAAATACAATTCAATTAGAAAAAAATGTTTCAGAACTAAACGTTCAAATATCAAGTAACACCGCAACAATTATGCCAGACTCAAGTATTAATAGCCAATTAGAAATTCAGATTTTCAGCAGTGAAACAAATCAATTAGAATTAATAAATGAAATAAAATTAAATGATGAAGAAAATGATGAAGGTTATAGCATGGTAGTTTACTTTGTAAAACCAGGAGATTCATTGTGGAAAATAGCAAAAAGATTCAAAAGCACAATAAATGAAATCGCAACATTAAACGAAATTGCAAATGAAGATAAGATAAACATTGGTGACAAATTATATATTCCACGAGCAATATAATGGAAAAAATATATTCACGAAAAAGATTCAAAAGAATAAATAAAAAATACAAATTCATAATACTAATAATAGTTATTACATTACTTATAGCATATTTATTAAACAAAGTTATATATCCACTGTTTTCGAAAAAATGTGTGTATAAAGCCAAAGTAATAGTCACACAAGTAAGCAATGAAGAAACCGAAAAAATAATGCAAAACTATACATATAAAGATTTAGTTCATATAGAAGAAGATTCAGAGGGAAATGTAACTTTTCTAGAGTCGAACGTAGTTTTAATAAATCAAATAAAAGCAAATATAGTAAATAATATACAAAAAAGATTTACAGAAGAAAAAGACACTAATATAGAAATTAGATTAGGTGCATTAACAGGTAGCAGACTAGTATCAAACGTAGGGCCAAAAATAAAAATAAAAGTAATTCCATCAGGGACAATAACAAGTACATTAGAAACAGAATTTTATTCAGTAGGAGTAAACCAATCATTGCACAGAATATATTTGAATATAGATTGCACTGCAAGTATATTATCTCCATTCGAAACAGTTTCGCAAAGTATAAATAATAAAATACTTTTATCAGAATCAGTAATTGTAGGAAACACACCAGACAATTACTATAAAATAGACACAATGACACCCTCAGACCAACTAAACCTATTGCCATAAGATTAAAAGTAAAACTTTAAATTATCCAAAATGAAAAAAATTAAAAGAAAATTGCTTTTTTTGCATAAATTACAAAGAAATAGTTGACTTTTTGAAATATCTGTATTAAAATATTAACGCATTGTATGTAAATATAAATTTGTTAAATACTTCTCCCCGGTGGTATCTAGCAGATTTTATATAATAAATAAAAAATTGAATGGAGGGTAATTATTACCATGAATAATACAACATATAGCGCAAAGAAAAGCGAAATCGAAAGCAAATGGTATGTTATTGATGCTCAAGGAAAACCTTTAGGAAGAGTTGCTACAGAAGCAGCAAAATTATTAAGAGGAAAACACAAACCAACATACACACCAACAATTGATACAGGTGATCACGTAATCGTTATAAACTGTAAAGATGCAGTTTTAACAGGAAAGAAATTAGACCAAAAAATGTACAGACATCATTCAGGATACATTGGAGGAATGAAAGAAACATCAGCTAGAGTTATGATGGAAACAACTCCAGAAAAAGCAATGATGTTAGCAATCAAAGGAATGCTTCCACATACAAAATTAGGAAGACAAATGATCAAAAAATTAAGAGTATATGCTGGTAGCGAACACGAAAATATAGCTCAAAAACCAGAAGTATGGGAGGTAAAATAATGGCTAAGAAATCTGAAAAAATAGTTTTCTGCGGAACAGGTAGAAGAAAAAAATCAATAGCTAGAGTTAGATTAGCTGAAGGTAAAGGTGAAATCACAGTTAATGGAAAGCCTTTAGATGAATATTTCGGAACAGAAATATTAAAAGTTATAGTTAAACAACCTTTATCAGTTACAAACACAACTGATAAATATGATATAATTTGTAAAGTAGAAGGTGGAGGATATACAGGTCAAGCTGGTGCAATCAGACATGGTATATCAAGAGCTTTATTAGAAGCTAACAGTGAATACAGAGCAATCTTAAAATCAAATGGATTCCTAACAAGAGATCCACGTATGAAAGAAAGAAAGAAATACGGACTTAAAAAAGCAAGAAAAGCTCCACAATTCTCAAAGAGATAATTTTCCAAAAACAAACCTCGGTAATATTTTTACCGAGGTTTTTGTATCAGAATATTATATTTTATTTTTTAATGACGCGCAGTTTGAAAGTTTTTCCTTAGGCCTTCTAAACGAAGTTTAGGAGATGGGAAAATATTTTAGCAAGGAATAAAAAATAAAATATAATATTTTTAAAAAACATTGAAAAAATAACGCCAAAAACTTGACAGAACAAAAAAATCATGGTAATATATTACTGTTCTAAAGAAGAAGTCAATTCTCACCTTAGCCAATTAAGGCAACAGGTTAAAAAATAATATAATATAAAAATGTTATTTTTGCGAATGAATTGACTTGTTTTACAACAAGTCATTTTTTATGTTCGATAGAAAATGAAATTATAAAAAATCGGAGGTGTTTTACTATAAAACAAGAATTACCTATTAATAGGCAGATAAGATTTAGCTTTGTTAATGTAATTAGCGAAACTGGAGAAAAATTAGGAAAGCTAAGTTTAGAAGAAGCTATGGATATAGCAGAAGGCAAAAATTTAGATTTAGTACTAGTTTCACCAAATCCAGAAATGCCAGTTGCTAAAATAATGAATTATGGAAAATACAAATTTGAGCAAGCTAAAAAAGAAAAAGAATCTAGAAAAAATCAAAAAGCAGTTGAAACAAAAGAAATAAGAGTTACTCCAAATATAGGAGATCACGACTTTTCTTTCAAATGCAAAAATGCAAGAGGATTTTTAGAATCAGGAAACAAGGTAAAATTCACAGTACGATTTAGAGGAAGAGAACTTAACAATGTGAAATTAGGAGAAGAAGTTCTTAATAAATTTGCAGAAGAATTATCTGAAATTTCAAACATTGAAAAGAAACCTCATTTAGAAGGAAAAAGTATGTTTTTAATACTAGCTAAGAAATAGAAAGGAGAAAATTTATTATGCCAAAGTTAAAAACAAATAAAGCAGCAGCTAAAAGATATGGATTTACAGCAACAGGAAAAGTAAAAAGAACAAAAGCTAATAGAAGACACTTATTAGCAAACAAAACAAAGAGAACAAAACACACAGCAAGAGTACAAGACGGAATTATGGATAAAACATGTTTATCACATGTAAAGAAATTATTACCATATGGTGACTAATATTTAGAAGTTTTGAAAAAAAGGAGTGAATAAATAAATGGCAAGAGTAAAAACAGCAAGAACAACAAGAGCTAGACATAAAAAAGTTTTAAAAAGAGCAAAAGGATATTATGGAGCAAAACATTATAGATTCAGAATGGCAAACCAAGCTGTTATGAAATCTGGAATGTATGCATATGTTGGAAGAAAAGATAAGAAAAGTGATTTCAGAAAATTATGGATAATTAGAATTAACGCAGCAGCTAGAATGAACGGATTAACATATAGCCAATTAATATCTGGATTAAAGAAAGCTAATGTTGCAATAAACAGAAAAATGTTAGCTGAACTTGCAGTTTCAGATAGCAAAGCATTTAGCGAAATAGCTGAAATAGCAAAAAAAAGCGTAAGAATATGAAAAAAAGATGCACCCTTAAGGGTGTATTTTTTTACTTTAAAAATATTGAAAAACAGTCAAACGTGGTATATAATATACACCAACGTGTATATTGCACGAGTTTTATATCACACATAAGAGTGGTAAGCAAAAAAGGAGGAAAAAACATGTCATACAATTTTAAAGAAGTAGAACATAAGTGGCAAAAAAAATGGGAAGAAGAAGGAACATTTAATGCGAAAACAGATTACACATTACCAAAATGGTATGGATTAATTGAGTTTCCATATCCTTCAGGACAAGGACTCCATGTTGGTCATCCTCGTAGCTACACAGCATTAGACATAATAGCAAGAAAAAAGAGAATGCAAGGATATAATGTTTTATATCCAATTGGATTTGATGCATTTGGCTTACCAGCAGAAAATTATGCTATAAAAAATCATATACATCCAAGAATAACAACAGAGCAAAACATAAGTCATTTTAAACAACAATTGAAATCATTAGGATTTTCATTTGATTGGTCAAGAGAAATAAATACAACAGATCCAGAATATTATAAATGGACACAATGGATATTTATTCAATTATATAAACACGGATTAGCATACAAAACAACAATGCCAATAAACTTCTGTACAGGATGCAAAGTAGGTTTGGCAAATGAAGAAGTTGTAAACGGTGTGTGCGAAAGATGTGGAAGTCCAGTAGTTCAAAAAGAAAAATCACAATGGATGCTAAGAATAACAAAATATGCTCAAAGATTAATAGATGACTTAGCAGATGTTGATTTCTTAGATAAAATAAAAGCACAACAAATAAATTGGATTGGAAGAAGTGAAGGAGCAGAAGTAAACTTTGAAGTAATAACAGAAGATAAAACTTCAGAAAAAGATTACTTAAGAATATACACAACAAGACCAGATACAATATTTGGTGCAACATATATGGTAATTTCACCAGAACATCCATTTATTGAAAAATATGCAGATAAAATAACAAATTTAGATGAAGTAAAAGATTATCAATATAAAGCATCTTTAAAATCAGACTTTGAAAGAGCTGAATTAAATAAAGAAAAAACAGGTGTAGAAATTAAAGGCGTAAAAGCAATTAATCCATTAAGCAAAGAAGAAATTCCAATCTGGATTTCAGACTATGTATTAATTACATATGGCACAGGAGCAATCATGGCAGTTCCAGCGCATGATACAAGAGATTTTGAATTCGCTAAAAAGTTTAATTTACCTATAAAACCTGTAATAATGCCAGATACAAAAGAAAATTATGAAAAAGCTCAAAAAGAGTTAGAAGCTAGATTTGATTACTTGTTTGCTGGAACAGAAGCAGGAAAAGAATGCGAAATGAAGGAAGCATATACAAGTAAAGAAGATGGAATAGCTGTAAATTCAGGATTCTTAAATGGATTAAAAACTAAAGATGCAATTGAAACAACAATTAAATACCTAGAAGAAAATAAATTAGGTGAAAGAAAAGTAAATTATAAATTGCGTGATTGGGTATTCTCACGTCAAAGATATTGGGGAGAGCCAATACCGATGGTATATTGTGAAGATTGCGGATGGGTACCAGTTCCAGAAGAAGAGTTACCTTTAAAATTACCTGAAATAGAAGATTATGAACCAGGTGAAAATGGAGAATCACCACTTGCAAAACAAACAGAATGGATAAAAACAAAATGTCCTCATTGCGGAAAAGATGCAAGAAGAGAAACAGATACAATGCCACAATGGGCGGGTTCATCATGGTATTACTTAAGATATATGGATCCACATAATGATAAAGAATTCGCTTCAAAAGAAGCATTGAAATATTGGTCACCAGTAGATTGGTATAATGGTGGAATGGAACATACAACATTACACTTACTATACTCAAGATTCTGGCATAAATTCTTATACGATATAGGAGTAGTTCCAACTAAAGAACCATATCAAAAACGTACATCACATGGGATGATATTAGGTGGAAATGGTGAAAAAATGTCAAAATCTAAAGGAAATGTAATAAATCCAGATGATATAGTAGAAGAATTTGGAGCAGATAGCTTTAGAGTTTATGAAATGTTTATGGGTCCATTTGATCAAACAGCACCATGGTCGATGGAAAGCATCAGAGGTTGTAGTAAATTCCTAGATAGAGTATGGGGATTACAAGATATATTAACAGAAGGAACAGAATACTCAAAAGAATTTGAATCAATGATGCATAAGGCAATAAAGAAAGTATCAAACGATATTGAAGAAATGAAATTTAATACATCAGTTAGTACGTTTATGACAATGGTAAATGAATTTACAAAGGCAAAACATATTAACAAAGCAGAATATAAAACATTCTTACAATTATTAAATCCATTTGCACCACATATGACAGAAGAAATTTGGAGTGAGTTAGGAGAAGAAAAAGAAATTTCTCAAACACCTTGGCCAACATATGATGAAGCAAAAACAATTGATGATGAAATCGAAATACCAGTACAGATAAATGGAAAATTAAAAGCAACAGTAGTTGTAGCAAAAGATGCAGACGAAGAAACAGTAACAAAAGCTGTTGAACAAAACGAAACAATATCAAAATTAACAGAAGGAAAAACAATAATTAAGAAAATATATGTTAAAGGAAAAATCTTCAACATAGTTGTAAAATAACAATGAAAGTCCCAAAGGCATAGTTACCAAATAACATATAATAAAAAAGAAAGAGACAGCATTCAAATTGCGAATGCTGTCTTTTTTCAGTAAAAATTTAATTAAAACTGCAAATTGTACACCAGGAAATGACGTCCATCATTCTCATAGTCTTCGCTTTCAGAATGACGTGCTCCGAATTTTTCCAAAATCGGGATTGATTTAAAGTTATCCGGCTCAACCTCGAACTGAAAGTTTTTTACACTACACTTGTTCATACACTGCGTGAGGTATTCTTCTAATGCCTCAGTAATGTACCTGCATGATCTGTAGTATGCGAAAATGAAAAATTCCACCAGCAGAGTATCCTTATTGAATACATAGCCGTTGATATAGCCAATCAGCTGGTTTGTTGATTTGGTAAAGATTCCAATAGGTACACAGTCGGTGTTAGGAAGTTCCTCTAAGAAGTCACAGACCTCTCCATAAGATTTTCCCATCCGAAAGTATTTCTGGATATCCTTGTCCTGAACCACACCATCTGCAAATGCTGGATAATCCAGCGAGTTTAAAGGCCGACAGTTCAGTCTTGTTGTAGCATAACTCAATTGTATCATAGCTACTACCTCCTTAAAATTTTTACGACAAATATTATATCATACTATTAACATAATGTAAATCATTGTTTTTATCTTGTGCTGAATGCAGGGATAAAAAATGTGATAATGTCTTAGACAAAAAAAGAGAAAATGTTCTATACATTTCGTTTGAAAAAATTGTAAATGAATCACATCACTGTTTTTTCATTTTTGGTTTTGAAACTAAAGCAGCAATATATCCAAAGAAGATAGCAGCAGTAATACCGCCAGCAGCAGATTTTAATCCACCAATAAATGCACCTAAAAACCCAGATTGATGAACCTCTTGAATAACACCTTTAGATAAATTATAGCCAAATCCAGTTAACGGAACAGTAGCACCACATCCTGCAAAGTCTACTAAGTATTTATATATTCCAAGTCCACCTAAGATAGCACCTAATGTAACGTATAAAACAAGAATTTTGGCAGGCGTAAGTTTAGTTTTATCAATTAAAATTTGAGCAATAATACATAAAACACCACCTACAACAAAAGCTTTTAACAGCATCATATAATCTAAACTATTTATAAACTCTCCCATAAGCTATCCTTTCATAAATTTATAATTCGATACTAATAGCATGAGCAATACCAGGAATACTTTCGCCTTGCTGTGTAGAAGTAGAATTCATCAAGGCACCTGTTGCTACAAGTAACATCTTTTTAATTTTCTTTTCTTTAAGTTGATTGAAAAAGTAACCAGAAAAAACAGTACCACAACATGCACAGCCTGAACCACCTGAGTGAGTATCTTGCTTTTCTTTATCAAACATAAGAACACCACAGTCATTATAAACAGAAGAAAGTTGAAATCCCTCAGCCTTGCATAAATCCAAAACAATACCTTTCCCAATATGACCCAAATCACCTGTTATAATTGCATCATAGTAAGTTGGTTTTTTACCAGTATCTTTTAGATGAGTTAAAATTGTTGAAACAGCAGCTGGAGCCATAGCACTTCCCATATTATTTGCGTCAGTAATACCTCTATCAACAATTTTCCCAGGAGTAACATGAGTAATAAATGGACCTATTCCTGATTTTGAAAGAACAGCAGCACTACTACCCGTTACCGTCCATTGAGAAGTAGGGGGACGTTGATTTCCAAGTTCAAGTGGAAATCTGAATTGTTTTTCAGCGCTACAAAAATGACTAGAAGTAGCAGCTAATGCATGATTCCCAGCACCGCCATCTAACAACATTGATCCAATCATCATTCCTTCTACAAAAGTAGAACATGCACCAAATATTCCTAAAAATGGAATTTCAAAATCCCTAATTCCAAAACTTGAAGATATACATTGGTTTAGCAAATCTCCTGCAAGTAAATAATCAATATCTGAAACTGCAATATTAGATTTTCGAATAACAGTTTCAATAGCAAATTTAATCATCTTTGACTCAGCTTTCTCCCAAGTTTTTTCACCAAAAAATTCATCCTGAAGACATACATCAAAATATTTAGCAAGCGGACCATCTGCTTCTTTTTTACCAACAATGCTAGCAGTTTCAAAAATAGTTACAGGATTATCTAATTTAAAAGTTTGAGTACCAATTTTTTTCATAAAAAACACCTCACAAATAAAATTAAACAAGCATAATTGCTTGTGTATTAAAAAGAAGATAAACAAGTCCAACAATTACAGAAGAAGAAATACCATAAACTAAAACAGGACCAGCAACTGTAAACATTTTTGCACCAACACCCATAACAAAACCTTCAGACTTATATTCCATCGCAGGTGAAATAATTGAGTTGGCGAAACCAGTTATAGGAATAAGAGAACCTGCTCCAGCAAATTTTCCTATTCTATTAAAAACATTTATAGCAGTTAAAAATGCACTTAAAAATATTAATGAAATAGAAACAATAGTACCAGCTAATTCGGTAGAAAAATTTCTAAAAATAAAATAATCATAAATTAATTGTCCGATAACACAGATCAAACCACCGACCCAAAAAGCATTAAAGCAGTTTTTGAATATAGGCGAATTAGGTGATTTTTTGTCAACATATTTTTGATAATCTTTATTAGTATTAATTGAATCCATAAAAGCCTCCTTTTACTACATATATTTTCCAAACGGAAAAATAATATTCAAAAAATAATATTACATTACTATTACTTTTAATTAACACTTGTATTAAAAATATTGACTTTTAATACTGAAATAGGTAAAAATATATATATAAACGAATGTGAAAATGTAAAAAAACGTCGGTTCATATACAATAAAAGGAGAAAAAAATGCAAAGCTGTTTAGGAATTTATATAGAAGATAATTTAATAAAGTATGCTAAAGTTCAAAAAGATAAAGACAATGTAAAAATCGAAGCATTTGGAACAAAATTTTATGAAAACATACAACAAGCAATTGATCAAATAGTTTCAGAAACAAATAGTAGTAAAATTCCTATTTCAATAAATTTATCAGAGGAGTACTATGACTATTTTAGCTACTTTGCATTATTGAACAAAAACGCGTTAAAGAAATCAATAGATATTGACTTCGAAATGTTGTGCTCAGAAAAAGGTGTTAATAAAGATGATATGGAGAGAAAAAATATTTTCGCTCTTGATCAAGATGATGCACAAAAAATGAAGGCAATAAACGTATCTATTGAAAAAAATACATTAGATTCTAAAAAAGCATTATTCGAAAAATACAATTTAGCAACAATTGAACCATTACCAATCGGAATAATGAACCTTATTAAACTAAATAATGATTCAAACGAATTAATAGTTAATATGGAAGAAAAAACAACTTTGACATTTTGTGAAAATGGACAAATTGATAAAATAGACGAAATTGAAACAAGTATAATGGAAACAATAAGAGAAATAAGTAAACAAGAAAATTCACAAACCAAAGCATATGAAATACTAAAAAATACAACAATTTCATCACAAGATATGGACACAGTTCAAGATGGAAATGAATACATGGATATAATTGTTCCAACATTATTCAAAATGTTAAATGAAATTAAAGAAAAAATGGATCAATACGGAAGACAAATTACAAAAATATATTTCACTGGAACAGGTATTGTTATAAATAATGTAGACATGTATTTCCAAGATAGATTAAATGATATTCAATGTGATTTAGTAAAACCTTCTTTCTTAGATTCACAATCATTAAAGATAGGAATTAAAGATTATATTGAAGTAAACAGTGCTATTTCTTTAGCATTATCTGGTTTACAAAGTGGAAATGAATTAAACTTTGCAAATAAAAATGCTTTTAATATTCAAGGATTAGAAATAGCAGGACTTCCAAAAGGAAAAGGCGATAAAGTAAAATCATTAAAAGAAACAGCTGGAGAAAAATTAGATGCATTTGAAAAACTTGTTGTTAGATTATTTATTTTAGCAATAATATTCATAATGATATATTCAACCTTAACAAAGAATCTATACACAAACATGGAACAAAAACTTTCAGATACAGATCAAAAAACAAGAGAAACTCAAGCATCAATTGTATCAATGTCAAAAACAAAAACATCAGTTGAATATTTAACATCAGAATATGAATCATTAATCTCAAAATTAAATAATGAATCAGTGCAAAATGGTCAAGCAGTATATAGAAGTGATGAAATAAATAATTTCTTAACTAAATTAAAAACAATAATACCTACAGAAGTTAAACTTGTAAGTTTAGAAAATACACAATCAAGACATTTTGTAATTCAAGCAAGAGCAGCAAAATACCAACAACTTGGATATTTCAAAGCATTACTTGAAACAGCAACATCAGAAGGAACATCATATAAAGCAATATTAGAAAATGTTAAAGCAAGTACAGGTATTAGATATCATGATTCAGATACAAATGAAGACTATGTATTAGTTACAATTGAAGGGGACTTAACAGAATAATTCAAAAAGGAGAAAAGAAATGAGAAAACTAATTCTCACAGGAGTATTAATATTTACATTAATTTTGAGTTTTGTATGTGTGAAAAAAGGAATAACTTTTCCTGGAAAAGTTTACAGCTATAACGAACTAAAAACAGAAAGTAATACTGTTAATTCAAAAATGGATGCACTTACAAGAATGAAATCAACATCATATGCAGCAGCAGAATCAGCACTACAAACTTCTGTAAAAAAGCACTTGGAAATTAAAACAAATTATGACAGAGTTGCTAGTACAAAAACAGAAGAACAAAAACAAAAAGCTTTGCTAGGACAAGATTATGATTTGAGTTATTTATGGGTTAAATTAGGAAACTATGCAACAAAAAATAACTGCGATTTAACTCTAGAAGTTTCACAAGAAAAAGATGCAACAGATGATGATAAATATGTGTTATGTAATTTGAGATTTAAAACTGTAAGTGGATATGATGGAGTAACAAGTTTTATTGAAGATATAGGAAGAGATTCTGAATTATCATTTATTCCAGAAAACTTGAAATTATATTCAGAATATAGAACAATTAAAGTGCTAGATGAAACAACTGGCGAAATAAAAGAAGAAGTTAGATTGATGCTAGTAACAGAATTTTATAAGACAGATGTTCCTATTTCTAAGTCATCATTATCAAAAGTTGAAAATGAACAAACATTACAAGCTGAAGAAGCAGCAGCACTACAAGGAAATACAACAAATACAACAGGTACAAGCAACACAGCAAGTAGCACAAATACAACCAACACAGCAAGTAGCAAAAATACAACCAACACAGCAAATTAGTTTAAATTTGTAAAAGGAGAATATTAAATGAAAACAGTTATTAGAGAAGCTCTAGCAATGATAATTTTAATATCAGCAATAGTATTATTAATGCTTACATTTTTCTTTGACTATATAAAAGCAGAAGCAAACGAACCACAAGCAGCAGTATATAAAATGTCAGAAAACGAAGCAAATATACTAAAAGATAGACAAAATTATATAGAATCACAAAATAAAATAGTTCTTTCATCAGCACATTCATTAGATGAAAGTGACTTACAACAATATAAAATAACAAACCAGTTAAAAACTGGTCAAAGTAATCCATTTGATGAAATACCAATTACAGATGTAATATATGATGCAGAAGGAAATGCATATTATCAAGTAACAACAAGCAGAAATGAAACAACAAATACAACAACAAGAAAAGGATCAGTTTCTGGAATTTCATCAGGCTCATCAAGTGAGGAAACTACATCAAATACAAATAATAATCAAAACACATCAAACAATACGGCATATGAGCCAAATAAAGATATTACAGCACCATCAACAGACAGTGGAAATTTAACAAAAGGAAATGGTGGAAAATAACATAGGTTATATTTAAAATTATACATATATAACACAATTTTTCAAAAAAATTAAGGAGGAAAAACAAATGAAAAATCAAAAAGGTATTACACTAGTTGCATTAGTTATTACAATAGTTGTATTATTAATCTTAGCTGGTGTTACAATCTCTATGGTTATGGGACCTAACGGAGTTTTAACAAACTCACAAATCGCAAAAGAAAGATCTGCAAAAGGAACAGCAAGTGATGCATTAAGCACAGCTTTATCATCAATTTCAACAAACTATTATGCTAATTCAACAAACGGAACACCAATAGGAAGTGTTAATGCTGGTGCTTTAAAAACACAAGCACCTGAATACTCATTTAATGTTGATGGTAGTACAGCTGATGGTGGAAAAGTTATAACAATGACAAAAGATAACTATACATTTAGAGCAGCTATTTCAGCTCAATTAACAGTTTCAGAATTTAAAATGACAGCAGGAGCAAATGATGCTAGCAGAAATGAAACATTTACTACTCAAGTAAGTAATGGTAACCACTAAGTGATAAATATAAAGCATATGCATTTTATATGCATATGCTTATTTTAAAATACAAGAAGGAGAAAAGATGGAACTAATAATACTATATATATTAATTTTCATAATGGGAACAGTTTTCGGAAGCTTTTGCACATTAGCAATTTACCGTATTCCACAAAAAAAGAACATCACAAATGAAAGATCTTTTTGTCCTAATTGTAAACATAAGTTAGGCTTTTTTGACTTAATACCAGTATTCAGCTATATATTTTTAGGTGGAAAATGTAGATATTGCCACAAAAAAATAAGCAATAGCTATTTTATAATTGAATTCTTAATGGGACTAACATCTGTAGGACTATACATGTCATTACATGCAACATGGGAGACAATGTCAATACTTACACTTGTTGAATATCTATATTTAATGATATTTGTAACAACATTAGTATTGATTGCAGGAATAGATAAGAATAACAAGAAAATATGCAAACCAATCATATTTTTTGGTTGTTTAGTAGGATTTGTACATATTATATATTTATATATAATAAAAAATGCAACAATAATTAGTATATATAAATATGTTATATATTTTGTTATAGTCTGTGTATTGTCTTTAATAACAACAAAACATAGATATTTCAAATATTCATATCTTTTAGAAATAATGATGATTTGTATATATATAAATATGTTTGTAATAGCAGAAGTTTTTCTAATTACAGCAGTATTGACAATGGTTTCACTAGTAGTTGGAATAATAATTAGAAAAAGAAAAGCTAAAGTTGACAATAGCGATATTTTAGCTGAGAAAAATGTGAATATGGATTTACCAATTGCATTTTGCTTATGCATTTCAAACATAGTAGCAATGCTTATACAAGGAATTGAAATTATAAAACTATAGGAGAAATATATGAGAAAACTGTTATTAAAAAAAGTCAAGGAAAATAAAGGTTTTACCGGTCAAGATATTTTAATTGCAATTTTTTTGACAATTGCATTTATTTCTTTAATTTCAGCAATGATGATAAATTTATCTAACACAACATATGAGATTGAAAAGACACGTCAAATAACAGATGTGTTAACAAAAATGGCAGACCAAGTAGATAAAATGAGCTTTGATTCATTTAAAGATACAAAAGAAGAAAAGCCAGTTAGTGAAATAAGCCAATTATCTCAAATTGAAATTCCTCAAAATATAAATATAACATATAAAGTTTCAACAGAAGGAAATACACCTTTAAAAACAAGAAGCATAACTCTAATAGCAGAGTATTCAAATAAAATTGCTTCAAACAAAATTAATTTAACATTAAAAAAGCAGAAAGAAGTTGATGATACAGGAGAGCCGGATCCTGATCCAGAACCAGAGCCAACTCCAACACCAACGCCTACACCTACACCGACTCCAACTCCTACGCCAACTCCTACGCCAACACCAAAACCATCAGGAAGTGTTTTTCAATATCCATATAACCCTCCTGAAAATGTAGGAACAGTTGATGGAGAGAATTTGATACCAGTAAAATTTATCTGGACAAATGTTGCAAAAAGAGAAGGTTATTGGGTAACTACAACAGAAGATGATAAAGAATGGTATTCATATGAAGCAGGATCATTACCATTATATATAAAAGCTAGTACACCAGTAAAAAGTCAATCACTAACATTAGTTAAGAAAGACAATAAAACATCTAACTATAATGTAATAGCACAAAATATGAGTAGTGTTACAATGTATGGATGGTTGCCTAGATTTGGTGGATCACAAAGCGATTATGGATATGTAGTAGGAGTATCAAACAACAAATATGAAGTTACAAGTTCAGGTGGATATATAAAAAGCTCTACTACACTAAGTGACTATGTAATAAATGGTTCAAAATTATTTGCAGATGGAAAAAAAGGAACTTTAGTGAAATATACTAAGGATCAAAAGATTTATGCTGATAGCAATGGTTGGGCATTACCAAGCGCATTATTAAATTTATTTAACCAAGATCCATTCAATAGGGATGTAAAAAATAATTAATTAGAAAGGAAAAATAGGAGGAAAAAATGGCTAATAAAAAAGTACCTTTAGGATTAGAATTAGTAAAAAGGAACGTAGCCACTGAGGCTGATATTAAAGAGGCTATAAGATACCAAAAAGAACACCCAGGTGTTAGAATTGGAGAAGCCCTTTATGAATTAAAAACAGTCGATGAAAAAGCACTTGTACAGGCTATGGGAGAAATTTTAGGCGAAAGAGTTATTATAATGAGACCTGAAATTGTAAACATTAATATTTCAAAATATATATCAATAGATATTGCAAAGAAAAATAAAGTAATACCTTTCGACGAAATAAATGGAAAAGTAAAAGTATGTTTCGCCGATGCAAACGATGAAAAAGCAGTTGAACAAATTAGACTTATGTTAATGCATAGTGGATACACAATGGAAAAATATATATCATTCTCAAGCAGAATACTAGATACAATTGAAAGTCTAGAAGGAAGCGCAACTGAAAACTTTGATCAAATATCTAAAGATATAACAAAAATGGTTGATACAATAATAAAAAAAGGAATGGAGAAAAACGCATCCGATATTCATATCGAGCCAATGGAAAAAGACATAAGAGTAAGATACAGAGTTGACGGTGACATGATAACAGTTGCGAGAATTGATAAAGAAAATCAACAACAAATGATAGGCAGATTAAAAGCCATATCAAACATGTATCAAGAAAAAACAGAATCTCAGGATGGTAGAATAATCATGTATCCAGGTTACAACATCCGTGTATCTTCTCAGAAAACAATATACGGAGAGAAATTCGTTCTTAGATTATTGAAAAAAGATGCAAAAATCAGAGATATTTATGAATTAGGTTTCCCAAGAGATGAAAATTTAATTTCTAAATACTTCGATAAAAGAAACTCAGTAACAATAGTTGCCGCACCAACTGGTGAAGGAAAAACAACAACACTATACAGTATAATTAAAGTTTTAAATACAAGTTCAGTAAACATCATTACATTAGAAGATCCAGTTGAAGTTAGACTACCAGGACTTAACCAAGTTGAAATGGATTCAAAAACAACATTCGCCAAAGCATTAAGAACAGTTTTAAGCCAGGATCCAAATATAGTTTTGGTTGGTGAGATTAGAGACTTGGAAACAGCCGAAATAGCGATGGAAGCTGGACAAACAGGACACTACGTTTTATCAACAATCCACACAATAAACTCAATAGAAGTTATAACAAGACTTAGAAAACTTGGAATATCAGATTACGATATTGCAAGTACACTAGCAACAGCAGTATCACAAAGACTTGTAAGAAAAGTATGTCCTAAGTGTGCTGTAAAAAGAGAATTCACAGACGAAGAGAAAAATAAAATTAATGAATACGCTAAAAAATATAATATGGAATTTGACTTTAAAGATAAATATACATGGGATGCAATTGGTTGTAAAGAATGTAATATGACAGGTTATTCAGGAAGAATTGCAATAATAGAGATATTAACATTAACAGATAAAATAAAAGAACTTGTTATGGACGGAAGATCAACATTTGATATAAGAAAAGCAGCATTAGAAGAAGGATTTTTACCATTCGAAATGGACGGAATAAAGAAAGTCGTTGATGGAAAGATTACATTACAAGAATTAAATAATAAAACTCTATTGTTTAATAGTTAAAAGGAGGAAAAGAAATGTTATTAAATTTGGAAGATATTATTGAAGAGGCTCTTGAAAAAAATGCATCAGATATTCATATAATATGTGGACTAAAACCAGTATTAAGAATCACAAAGTCATTAATTCCATCAAAATTTAGAGTAGTTACTGAAGAAGATATATATGGATTTTATGATTTTATAATAAAAGGTAGCGTTGAAAGTGATGAAATGTATAAAAGAGATAAAAGATTAGATACAGCCATTGCATATAAAGACGTAAGGCTAAGAGTAAACGTTTCAAGAATGGACGAAATTCCTATCTTTACACTAAGAATTATAAAAAATGAATTACCAAGATTTGAAGACTTGGGCGTTCCAGACGTAATAAGAAGAATGACATATCAACCACAAGGTGTTATATTAGTTACTGGAAAAACAAACTCTGGTAAAACAACAACATTGAACTGTTTGATAAATGATATAAATGAAAATCAAAACAGAAAAATATTAACACTTGAGGCACCAGTTGAGTACAAACATAAAACTAAAAAATCTATAATAGTTCAAAAAGAAGTAGGACCTGGAGGAGATTCACTAACATACTTTGACGGTGTTAGAAATGCCCTAAGAGAAGACTGCGATATACTAGTAATAGGAGAGATTAGAGATAAAGAAACTATGGCTGCTGCAATTGATATGGCCGAGTCAGGACACTTGGTAATAGGAACATTGCATACAAAGTCTTGCGCCGAGACATTAGACAGAATTATAAACTTTTACGATTTCTCAGATCAAGCTCAAATCAAGTATTTGATGGCATCACTATTAAAAATTATAGTATCTCAAAGATTAATAAAATCAGCAGATCAATCAGAATTGGTTATGGTACCAGAAGTAATGGTAGTTGATAACGTTGTTGCAGGATGTATAAGAAAAGAAAAATTTAGTGTTTCTGAAATCGAAGATGCTATACAATCTACAAGAGATAAAGGTAGTCAAGGTTTAATAAATGTACTTGCAGAATTATGTTTAAGTGGTAAAATAACATTAGAGCAAGCACAGGCACAAATCGAAGAGAAAAATTATGATACATTAGATAAAACTATGATGCAATTAAAAATAGGAAGATAATATAATTCGCGGAGGTGAAATATGCCAGCTTTTCAGTACAAAGCAATAGATAACAGAACAGGCCAAATGATAAAAAATACAGTAAATGGTGTTACAAAGCAAGAATTATACAAAATGCTAAAAAACAATGGACTAACTCCAATAGACATTCAACAAGCTCTTGAAGTAACGGCAAACAAGCAACCTGTAAAGAAACATAGATCTTCAGAAGAAATATTAAGAGACTTATCACCAGATCAAGTTAGATTAATATACAATAGTAATTCTTCTGCTAAGAAAACAAAAAGCATGACAGCACAAAGTAAGAAAATTTCTAAAAACAGAGGACACAAAATAACAACAAGAGATATTATTATATTTACACAAAACTTCTTGCTATTGAAAAAAGCAGATTTCAATAATATACATGCTTTAGAAACAGTTATATCTTCAACAGAAAATGCTAAATTCAAATCAATATTAGAGGATATTTTAGCAGGTGTTGAATCTGGTGAAAACATGTATACTACAATGGAATATTATTCAGATATATTCCCGGTAATATATGTAAATATGATTAAAGTAGGTGAACTATCAGGGTCATTGGTAAAATCACTTGAACAAGCAATGGAATATCTAGAAACATCAAATGCCCTTGCAAAAAGAGTTAAGAAAATAGTACTTCCAAACGTAATACAATTTGTTGGAATGTTAGTATTATTAATAGGAGGAACAATATTCATTATACCAACAATTCAAAAGGTATTTGATTCAATGGGATCAACAGAACAATTGCCATGGATAACACAAAAATTCTCTGAATTTTTAAATTCATTGAAATATTGGTGGTATTATCCAGTAGCATTAATTACAATAGCTGTAATTGCAATTATGGCATATATTAGAACACCAAAGGGAAGATATCAATGGCATTTATTTAAATATAAAGCGCCAATATTTGGCCCATTAATATACGCAGTAGACTTTTCAAGAGTTATGAAAGCAATTTCGTTAAACTTGAAAAATGGAATGAGAATTCAGCAAGCTCTTGAAGTTAGTAAAAACGTAGCTAAAAATAATGTTATGCTGTCCATCTTAGAAACATCAATAAATAACTGTTTGATAGGTAAATCATGGGTAGAACCATTTGAGGAATCAGGGTTCGGAAATGCAATGTCTGCAGAAATGTTAAAAGTAGGTATGCAAACAGACTTACCAAAGATGATGGATAAGTTGATGGAATTTATAGAATCAGATATTGATGCAATATTACAAAGAATAATGAAAGTATTACCAGAAGTAAGTTACATACTTGTTGGTGTAGTTCTAATATTCTTTGTATGTGTAGTATTGGTACCATGTATTCAGGTATATATGGGTGGATTTATGTTTAGTAGTTCATATATGTAAAAAGAGAAGACTGGTATGCGTCTTCTCTTTAATGTTATATAAAGAAAGGATGTAAGTATGAGAGTAGGAATTGATATTGGCGGAAGCCATGTAGGAGTTGGATTAATAAACAAACGGAATGATATTAAGCATAGAAGAAAGAAATCTAACAAGAGAAGATAGAATAAATGTAAAAGAAAGCATTGTAAAAATAATAATCGAATTATTAAACCGAGTAATTGACGAAGCAAATGTAGATTTAAACGATATAGAATTTATAGGAATAGCTTCGCCAGGAACAATAAGCAATAACGTAATTAAACAAGCAACAAATTTAGGACTAGAAAACTTTGATTTAATAGCAGAATTACAAAAATACATAAACTTACCAATGCAAATAAAAAATGATTCAAAATGCGCAGCATTAGCAGAAAAACATTATGGAGCAATGAGAGATTATGATGATGGTGTATTCTTATGTATAGGAACAGGAATTGGAGGAGCAGCATTTATAAATGGACAAATGTTAGTTCCAAAGAGATTTTCAGGATTTGAATTTGGACACATGGTAATAAACAAAGGTGGAAGACAATGTTCTTGTGGAAAAAGAGGATGCTTTGAAACATATGCATCAATACGAGCATTTAGAAACAAAATAGCCGAAGTATTAGACATAGACAATGACTTTTATGGACAATATTTAAGAGAACAATTATTGGATTTTAACAATGAAAAAATAGAAGAAGTAGTAGAACAATTTATTGAAGATCTATCAATAGGAATCTGCAATTTAATAGACATATTCGAACCAGAAATAGTAGTACTTGGAGGAAGTTTCTCATATTATGAAGGAAACCCAGTTTACGATAGACTTATAGAAAAAATAAGTCAAAAAAATAGCAGATTTAATAGTATGGCAATGCCAAAGATAGAACTTGCCAAATTAAAGAACGATGCAGGAATAATTGGAGCAACAATTAGAATTTAATAAAAAGGTATTTACAAATAAATAAAAAAGATATATAAAATAAGAAAAACGGAGAAGGAGAGAATAATTATGCCTGAGATTAAATACGAAATAGTAGAAAAAATAGGAGTATTATCAACAACAGATAAAGGGTGGAGCAAAGAACTTAATTTAGTAAGTTGGAATGATAGAGAACCAAAATATGATTTACGTGATTGGAATGAGAATCATGATAAAATGGGAAAGGGAATTACTTTAACGAGAGATGAACTTGATAAGTTGAAAGAAACTTTAGATAGTTATAACAAATAATATAAAAAATAACATAAAATTATATATAAAGAAAACTTTCATATTAATTTTTTCACACCTTGCTGTCGCATTCCTCGATTTTTGAAAATAAAAATATAAAATTTTTATTTTCAATCGGGTAGAATGCTTCAATCGAACTCACTTCGTTCGTTTGGTCCCTGCGCGGTGATTCAAAAATCTAATATGAAAGTTTTCTTTTTTTAATTTAAATTTAAATTTATTTTTTATTTTTTATTTTTTTCATCAGTATTGTGATCTAAGTTACTTCCGAACCTTTTGATTTTTTGAGTTGTTGTTTTTTCAAATTCCGTATCACGAATTGAGACATTTTTAATATGTTTAAAGTTAGGTAATTTTTCATTAATTGTTTTAATAGCAGAATTTATAATATTTGTAATATCCTCTTTAGTAGGTTTCTTAATTTTTTTCTTGATGATATCCATATTAGGAACTATAAGCGCTGTAACTTCAGTATCATCATGAACTTCATTGAAATCACCAGTTACTAAAGATTCTTCAATAAAGTCATTTTTATTCAAAAGTTCTTCTAACTCTTCTGGATAAACATTTTTACCATTCTTAGTAATTATAACACTCTTGCATCTTCCAGTTATGTATAGCCATCCGTTTGAGTCAATTCTTCCTAAATCGCCAGTTTTAAAATAACCATCTTTAAATGTTTCCTTAGTTGCTTCTTCATTATTATAATATCCAAGCATAACGTTTGGACCTTTTACTAAAATTTCACCGACGCCTTCTTCATTAGGCGAATCAATAATAAATTCAACATTAGGAATAGGAAGTCCAGCTGATTCAAAGTTATGAAATAAATCATTATTTCCTGAAACTAGAGGAGAACATTCAGTTAATCCATATCCAGATAAAACAAGGATTCCGAATTTATTAAATGATTCCAAAAGTTTAGCATCAATTGCAGAAGCTCCAACAATAATTTTTTTCAACTTTCCACCAAATGATTTAATAATTTTTCTTTTTATAAAAGGCTTCATGAAAAATGGAACTGAATCCATGATGTGCTTACCTGTTTTAAAATATTTTTCAGGTAAAGAAGCTTGAAGTGCTTTATAAATTTTCTTATGCAATTTTTCCAAAAGTAAAGGTACACTTAAAATAATATTTGGACTGTATTCTAAAAAGTTATCTGCTAAATGTCTGAAACCATCACAAAATGCAATAGAACCGCCACTTGAAATGACAAGTAAAAATCCTAAAGTACATTCATAAGTGTGGTGCATTGGTAAGATAGATAAAATTGAAGTAGAAGTATCAACTTTAACAATGCTACCAACTGAAAAAATATTAGAGCAGATATTTCTATGTGATAAACAAACCCCTTTTGAGTTTCCAGTAGTCCCAGATGTAAACAATAAAAAGTGCATCTCATCAGGATCGACGTTTACATTTACAAAAGGATTTTGATCATTTTCTAAATTATAAAGACCAGCATTTCTAAATGAATCAAATCCTAAAAAACGCTCATTATTAGTTTTTAAATCAAAATTAACATATGCGATTTTATGATTAATTTTATAAGCTGAGTCATAAATTGCAGATAAATTTTTGTCATCACCTAAAATAACAGAAACATCGGCTATATTAAGAAAATTAATAACATCATCAGAATGTAATTCTTTATCAATAGGAACTACAACACCAACAATAGAAGCAGCAAGATATGAAATAGCCCATTTATAGCTGTTATGACCTATAACTGCAATTTTTGTATTTGCAAAACCTTGATTAATAAGAGAAATTCCAATAGCTTCAACATCTTTAACAAAATTAAAATATGAAACTGTATATGGATATCCAGAATTATCTTTTAAAATAAAAGCTGGTTTATCACTGTATTTGTTACCAACGAAATATAACATTTCTTGTAATGTCGAAAAATCTTGCCTATGAAAATAATGATTTTGCATATATAAAATTGGATTATTATTTTTTTTCATTTCTAAGTGTCCTTTCTAAAATTAATTCTCTTTTTTATAAAACTTACTTGTTGGTAAATTTGTCATAACTATATGGTACGAACCATCATAAATTGTATTTATGTCATTATCATCACTAAGTTTTATTGGAACTTCTAAATTACAAATATATTCTTCATCTAATTCATTAATAATATGAATAGAAAATGAAATAGAATATTCAATATTGCTTAGCAAGATATTAGCATCTAAAAGCAAATTACCATCAAAAGTAACAGCTGAGTTTGTATTTCTAATAACGAAATTAGAAACGATATCCTGATTTACAGAAGAAAGCAAAATAGGATTAGAGCAATCAGCGTAAAATGTTGGTTCTTGAATATCAGTGCTATTAGAAGAAACAACATTAAAATTTACCTTATCACTAATTATTTTTTCTTCATCGATAACACCAACACCTAAAAGGCTAGAATCCTTATAATAAAGAACAGGATGACCTTTATCAGGCATAGAAGGGTAAGATATATTATCAATATATAAATCTTTAACAGTATTTTTCTTTGTAAGACCATCTATTGAAACATGATTATCAACAGTAATAGCCAAATCCGAAAATTGAAATAAGTTTAAATCCCAATAATCTTTTTGAGTCTCAGAATTATTCAAAGCATTTGCAGAAGAATAAATCTGAATAGAACTAACGTTAAAAATGTTACTATCAGTAGTTAAAGAAAGTACTGGTTCATCTTTTGTATCTTCATGCTTTGAATTATAATTTTTAACCGTATTAAAAAGAAAAATTGAAATTAAAACAATAAAAATTAATATAGAAATTCCTATAACTATTTTTATGTGCTTATCTTGAAACATAAATTTAAAATCCTTTCTAACATTATAAAACATTATTCAAAGTACCTATCTAATATATAATAAAATTCAAGAATATTCAATATTTGAAAGTAAATAAATCCAAAAACTTCAATTGACAAAAAAAGACGCAAATATTAAAATAATTTAAGGAGTGAAAAATGAGAAAAATAAAATATGTAGTAAAAACGAGAGAAGAAGTAATAAAACAAAGAATAATAGTATATTTTGTCGCAATTGTAGTCTTGGTAGCAGCTTTATTGTTATGTATCAGTTCGTTTAAAAAAGTAGAAGCTATTTCACAAGTTGAAGAAGTAAAAGAAGCTAAAGCAAATGAGAGAGTTTCTATGGAAGAAAACAAAAATAAAATAAACGTAACACAAATAATAAAAGAAAACACTGACGAAGTGAACAAAAAAACATTAAGTGTAGATGAAGTAGATTTAGATTACACTACAGAATACATAGAAAATGCAGACCTCCCAACAGGTACAATAAGAGTACAACAAGAAGGAACAGATGGAACGCAAACAATGATAATTGTAAAATCATACAAAGGAAACGAGTATGTTGGCGAAGAAAGAATACCAGGAAAAATCACAGCAAATTCAATTAACAAAATAGTTGAAATTGGTACAGGAGAAGGCGTAAACAATTATACTCCAAAAGCTGGAGATAGCATATGGGCAACACCTGAAAAAGTAAAACTAAGAGAAGCACCAAGTAGAAAATCTTCAGAAGTATATACCATGGGAAAAGACGAAAAAGCAACAATAATGGAAGTAGTAAACAGCAATTGGCTAAAAGTACAATATGCAACTGTTATAGGATATGCAGACAGTGCATGCTTTACAAACATAAACCCAAATGGAACAACAAATCAAAACTTTGAAAACGGAGTTGAATATTCAAAAGAAGAATTAATAGCAAGCTTAGATTTCAATATGGATCTAACAAAACCAAGCGGATTAACATTAGCACAATTCCAAAAAGTTTTATCTGGAAACAGTGCAGACAAGAAAGGCGTACTTGCCTCAAATGCAGAATTCTTCTATTATGCAGAAAGACAATATGGCATTAACGGAATTTATTTAGCATCTATGGCAATTCATGAAGGCGGTTGGGGAACTTCAAAAATTGCGAACGATAAAAAGAATTTATTTGGCTATGGCGCATACGACAGTAACCCTTATGGCGGTTCATATTCATTTAGTACATATGCAGAAGGAATAGACTTAGTAGCCAGAGTTTTAGTAAAAAATTATTTAAATCCAAAAGGAACAGAAATATATGATGGACAAACTGCAACAGGAATGTATTACAATGGACCAACATTAACAGGAGTCAACACAAGATATGCAAGTGATAAAAATTGGGCGAATGCAGTATACAAGTGGATGACATATTTATACGATAGATTATAAATGTAAAAAGGAGCTACTAAATAGGCTCCTTTTAATTTCAAGAAATAAATATGAAAAATTAGTTGATATTTTTTTATATTTATTGTATTATAATATATGTATAAAATTAGGCAGAAAAGGAAAAAATGGGAGGATAAAAAATGAAAAAAGTATTATCACTTATAGCTATATTATTAATATTAATAGTAGCAACAGTCACTCCAGTATACGCAGCAACCGAAATTTTAGATGAAAATAATGAAGTACTTGAATCAGAAAATGCAAGTGATTTTTATAAGATAAAAGAGGATGCTAGTGGTAGAATAGAACAATATACTGAAAAATATGGTTCAAAAGCATATGGAATTACAGCTATGGTATTAGACGCAGTAAGAATATATAGTATACCATTTTGTTTATTGGGAATTGCTATAGGAGCAATATATCAATATATAATAGGAATAAGAAGATTGGATGTACGTGACAAAGGATTCAATTTAATTATAGCCTTCGTTACACTATTGGTAATAGCACAGGTATTACCATTGGTATTCACAATAGTAACAAAAGGTTGGGTTTTATAAAAGAAAGACTGGAGGTTAACAAATGAAAATTTTATTTGCAGTAAGTAATGAAAATGTTTCAAATAAAATTGTAGACAGTTATCAAAAAAAATACGGTGAAGCTGTGTCTTTTAAAAGCGTATTTTACTTTAATGCAATAATAAGAGAAATACATAAAGATAAAACTTATGATAGAATAGTTATAAGTGAGGATTTAGAACCTTTTTCAAATAGCAATTACGATGTAATCGACAAGTTTATCCTTGAAAGGTTTAATGAAATTTCAAATGAGATAAATTCACAAGAAAAATTCATAGATGTAGTAGTAATATGTACAGATAGAAGAACAAAATCTGGATATGTATTATCAAAAATGTATGAATACGGAATTTATAATGCTTTAGTAGGATCAGACAGAAGAATTGATAATGTTTGTACATTATTAAATACACCACGTACAGCACAAGAAGCAAAAGAGTATTATGGATTAGAAAATCAAGTGGATACAAGCTCAGTAGATGATGTTTCTGAGCAAGAAGTTCAAAACATATTAATACATTATAAGAAATTAGGCAGAAATGAAGACAGATATGTAGATAGCTTTAATAACATAGCTGCACAATATACAGATAAACAATTAAAGATTATAATAAAATGTTTGCCAATAAATGTTAGAGCTGTTTTAGAAGCAGAATGTCCTAAATATCAAGAATTAGTAACATATGCTGAAGAAACAGAAGAAGAAAGAAAACAAAAAGAGAAATTGCAAGAGCAAAAGAGAATTGAGCAAATAGAAAATGAAAGAAAATTAAAACAAAAAATTGAAAGAGATAAAAGAGAAACAGAACGTAATGCTCAAAGAGAACGTCAAGTTCAACAAACTCCAGTTCAAAGACCTCAAATGCCAAGTGGAATTGATTTATTAGATAATAAACGTAGAGAACAAAGAATGACTGGAAATGTAATTATTCCAGACAATATGAATATAAGAAAAGAGAGAAAAATATATTCAGACGAAGAACTAAATGAAATGAGCAATCGTTCAAGCCAAAGCTCTGCAAGAACTATAGAACAATCAGCAAATACATTGCCAGGATTAGAAGATTTGGATAATATCCAACAAGCAAGACCAGTAGAGCAACCAGCAAGTACATTGCCAGGATTAGAAGATTTGGATAATATCCCACAAGCAAGACCAGTAGAGCAACCAGCAAGTACATTACCAGGATTAGAAGATTTAGATAACATCCAACAAGCAAGACCAGTAGAGCAACCAGCAAGTACATTGCCAGGATTAGAAGATTTGGATAATATCCCACAAGCAAGACCAGTAGAGCAACCAGCAAGTACATTACCAGGATTAGAAGATTTAGATAACATCCAACAAGCAAGACCAGTAGAGCAACCAGCAAGTACATTACCAGGATTAGAAGATTTGGATAACATCCAACAAGCAAGATCAGTAGAGCAACCAGCAAGTACATTGCCAGGATTAGAAGATTTGGATAACATCCCACAAGCAAGACCAATAGAGCAACCAGCAAGTACGTTGCCAGGATTAGAAGATTTGGATAATATTCCACAAACAAGATTAGTACAACATCCAGAAAATCTAATACCAGATGTTAATAGCGATTCACAAATGCAAATGGAAGCAGTAGCAAGTCAACCTGAAATACCACAAGAACCAAAAAGAGGAAGAGGAAGACCAAGAAAAAATCCAGTTGAACCTCCAAAACCAAAGGGAAAAAGGGGAAGACCAAGAAAAAATCCTCTACCAGAAGAAAATATTGAAAAAGAAAAAATAATACCAGGGGTTAATGATTTCGAAAATATTCCCAAAGTAGACAAAATTCAACAAACAGAAAGTACAACACAACCTGAGAATATTAGACAAACAGACGAATGGAACAATCTTGAAAACATTCCAGAACAAACAAATAATATTTCTAAAAATGTAGATTGGAACAACGATCCATTCGAAGGAAAAACAAATCAACAAATCGCAAATTCATTACCGGGATTAGATGACTTAGCTGAAAACACACAACCAAGTACATTACCAGGAATGAATGATTGGGACAATGACACATTCGAACAATCAAATAATGTACAACAACAAGACAGACCAAGTACATTACCAGGAATGAACGATTGGGACAGAGATCCATTTGAACAATCAAATAATGCACAACAACAAGACAGACCAAGTACATTACCAGGAATGAACGATTGGGACAGAGATCCATTTGAACAATCAAATAATGCAC
>OLGB01000433.1_pt1 | contig 60962 bp, 60 predicted proteins | sample 1605691 | NCBI WGS metagenome assembly OLGB01 (sample SAMEA3888925, study PRJEB22519) | human gut metagenome | biome: human gut; feature: human-associated habitat; material: faeces | place: Denmark | collected 2010
TTTTTCATTCTAAAAGTGGCGCATTATATGCGAAAACGCCGCACTTTTGTGCGGCGTTTTCTGCGTTGCATCTTTCATCAACACATTTTGGAGCTGCTGACCAGATTTGAACTGGTGACCTCATCCTTACCAAGCCTCAAATTTAATGTCACATAAACCGCTATAGTTGCATTGAAATAAGTTCCATGCACTATCACGCCCCTTTTTCAATGCTCTTTATTGCACCAAGCGCACGGAACGATTTCTTCAATACCATCATATTCCTTGATTCGTTTAGCAGGGTTTTTAGCATCTAAACGCTTCTAACTTACCATTTAGCACGGGATACAATCTAGCTGATGTATCCGGCTCAAGGAGGTTTCCTACATGAAAAATTATCAACTTGAACTCAGGCAGATCGTGGATTATCCACGATGCCGAATCTATCGAGAATTTATACAAACTCTGATTGCAGACCGAGGCATTCGCACAGGCGGATGCTCCGGTCTTTTTTATTATACCGTTCTTTGCTCCTATGTCAACTTCAGGACCTCTTACCGACGCATAGATGGAATTTCATATACGGTCTATCCTGGTGAATGGGTTTGCTCTATCACCGATATTGCAGAATGGTTTCGCGTGCGTTTCCATTATCAGGCATTTGCGATCCTAAAATCCTTGCAGGATCGGCAGCTCATTACATTTACCCGCCTTGGTCGCGGGCATATTGTAAAGTTCTCCATTACAGACTGGCGGCACAACAACACCGCGCTCGATTATAACTGCCCCTGCCAAAAAGATTCAGGCTTTTTCTTCATCCCTGTTTCAACAGCCACAGAATTGATTTCCGCAGGACGCGCGTCTGAGATGGATGCCCTTCTGGATCTCTGGATCTCCGCAATTTACAAGGATCAGCAGGTGCGCGGCTCTGAAATCGGACCAGTTGCGTACTTCAGGAACGGCACAGGAAATCCACTTGTCAATTATACCGAATTGTCCGCGCGTTGGGGGATCTCCCGTTCCAGTGTAGGCCGGATCCTCAAAAAGCTGTCCGAACTCGATCACCTCTCACTGCTGACCTTCCCTGGCCGCAGCGGAACAGTGATCTACCTGAAAAACTATCTTTCCACCATGTTCCAAATTTCAGATGTCATGATAGACAAGGAGGAGGTCGCTATGTGTCTGAATCTTCGCGTATCCGTGCCGGATACCACTCCGCCAGAGGCCAGCACAATTTCCGATGAGCAAATCAGCGTTTCAACGGGACTCTCCAGCGTTTCAAAACCGCACATACTCTTCTTCATCCGAAAAGTGCTGCAAGCCCTTGAGACACAGGGGATTCCCTGCCTTTCATGCCCCAAATCCAAATATATGTTATATCCATTATCCGACGACTGCACGGTAGGAATAGAAAAAGACACTGTCTTCGCGGGCCTGACGATCTGCTGCGGTGCCGGCAACCCATTGTATCGGTTTGAACTGTCGATTACCCCAAGCGCCGAAGTGGAAGGAGTGTGCGATCATGGCAAAAACGAAGTTTGAAAAGCGGCCGGAGGAGGATACCCGCTATCACGACACTTGGAAACTGCTCAAAAAATATCGGGATGTGATATGGAGCCTGGAGGTTTCGGTCCAGCAAGTGAAGAATCAGTTTCGCATTGATTACGATTGCAGCATTGAAGACTTTTTGGAGTCCATCTATATGGCGGGGGCAGATCTCGGTGGCACGGACATCGAAAATCATGCCAGGTGCATTGAGCGAAGTTACAAAATGCTGACCCTGCTTGAAAATTCCGTCAATCTTCTCCGCACACGTCACCAGAGCGGCGAGGTGTACTACTGGATCTTGTACTACTCGTTTTTATCTCCGCAGAAGCTGAAAAATGTGGAGGAGATCATTGAAGCGCTCCACCCGCATATCCGGGATATCAGCTTCAGCACCTATTACCGCCTGCGGAAAGAGGCTGTAACAGCGTTGAGTTCCGTTCTCTGGGGGTTTTCCGAGCAGGATACCTTGAAAATACTGGATTTGTTTTTCCCGCCGGATACATGAGAGTATTTTGGGTAGAAATTGGGAGAAAATTGGAAGGGTTTTGCTATTGAACGCAAAATCCCCATATGTTAAACTAAGTATGCTCAAAACTATAAGCAAACCGAAAGCAGCCACAGAAGGACGCCATGTTTGATGTGCGTCTTTTTTTCTGCGTTTCTGCGGCCAATGAAGCAGCATCCGACTTTGTCGGGTGCTGCTTCCTGCTTTCAGTACGCAACGAGGAGGTAATTGTATTTGAATCACAAGCGTCCGTTTCCCCGCAGCGAAAAAAACTCGCACACCAACATCGGTCGAGGGCTGTATACAGCATTTTTGACCACCACCCTGACAGCTTCACTCTGTTTGTCGGCATCTGCCGCAACCGTATGGGAAAAAGCCAACGAGATCATGAAGGATGTCTACAAACAGATCCTCGGCATTTCCACGATTGCAGCCATCGTTACGGCCGCAGTCGCATTGCTGATGATGAATTTTTCCCGCAGCGGCCGCACCGTGGATGAAAGCCGGGCTTGGCTCAAGCGAATCATCATCACATGGGCTGTTTTGAACGGTCTCGGCTTCATTATGAGCTATGTTACGCCCTTCTTCAGCGGTGGGCAGTGGACCGCCCCGTAAAAGCCATGGGAATTCTAGACGGTATTGTAGAGTGGATCGCTGAGCAGATCATGTACGGCCTGGATCTGATCAACACCTCTGTTTTGGGTGCGTTGGGCTGTGACATGAACACATTCCTGCGATATTTCCCCGCAGCGAAAACTATGTATAGCCTTCTGGTGGCACTCGCCATCGGGCTGATCCTGTTAGGCTGGATCTGGAATCTGTTCAAGAACTACGGACTGGGCTTGGGAATTGAAGCGGAAGATCCGGTCAGGCTGACCGCCAAAGCGATCCTGTTCATTGTACTTGCGTACTACGCGGATGAAATCGTAAACATTGCGCTGACGATAGGCGGAACCCCCTATGCGTGGATCTTGTCCTCAGAGCTTCCTTCTCTGGACTTTGCCAGCTTCAACTCTGTTCTGTTGACCATCATCGGCGTCTGTGCCAACGGCGGCGTTGCGCTGATCGTCTTGATCCTGACGCTGATTCTCGCGTGGAACTACATTAAATTGCTGTTTGAAGCGGCAGAGCGGTATGTGCTGCTGGGCGTTCTGGTCTATACCGCACCGGTAGCCTTCGCCATGGGCGCCTCGCAATCCACCGGAAATATTTTCAAAAGCTGGTGCCGGATGTTTGGCGGTCAGATATTTCTGCTGTTGATGAACGCATGGTGTCTGCGGTTGTTTCTTACGATGGTTGGCACATTTATTTCAAATCCACTTTCCTTATAGGGGGTCATTATCACGAAGAAATATCATAAAACCATTCCTCTGCTGGGCACCGTTCTTTTGCTTGCGCTCACCTTGGCGGTACCTGCGTTTGCTCTGGAAGAAAGTGATGTTGAAGCAGCGGTCAGCAGCTCCAGCCGCGAGGCCGTGGCCGGAAATGTGCTGGTCTGGTTTCTCTGCGCAGTCGGCTTTCTCAAGGTTTCGCAAAAAATCGACAGCTTCATGGCAAGTATCGGCGTCAATGTGGGGCACACCGGCGGCTCGATGCTGGGTGAGGCGATGGTGGCATTCAAGGGTGTCTCCCTCGCCGCCGGGACAGTTGGGAAAGCGGTCGGCGGCTTTACTGACAAAGCTCGCGCCGGCGGCAAAACCACATCCGGATCTTCCGGCTTTCTGCAAGGTGGTCTGGCCGGCGTTGTCAGCCGGAAAATCACCAATGACGCCGTAAGAACCGCAACGCAAACAACGCAGAAAGCATCCTCGTCCACCGCGTCCGCTGCGTATCAGGCCACGAAGCGTACTGTAAATGCCGAGCGGCAGGCGGCAAGTGTTGTTCATCAATCTAAACAAACCAATGCCGCAAGAACCGCTCAAAGCACAGCACACCAGCAAACGGTTTCTTCCCTGCATCGGGAGTCACAGCATTCTGTCGGGCTTGGTGGGCGTCTTTTTGCCAATTCCTTGCTGGAGGGTGGGCGTTTTGCCAACGATGTGATCGGTATGGTCGCAGCCGGAGACCTGCACTCCACCGGCTCCATCACCGGAGAGTTTGCGTCACAGGCGCTGTCCTCCTATATGGGCATTACCGCTCAGGGGGATGCCGCCCCGCAAATATCCTATTCCGACATTGAGATCGGCGGCGGGCGTATCACCGGCACAGAGTATTCTCCAGAGCATCCGGAGGGCATTTCCTTTGGAATGTACCATACCGGGCAATACGCGGCGCCGGACGGTGAACACCAAAAGGTTTTTTCTGCCGATGGCGTCCAATGGTACAAGCAGTATGCCGCCGACACCGTGATAAAGACACCCTTTACCGCACCAGACGGCGAGATCGACTATCACAAGGAGATCGTCAAAAAAATGCCCGATCCGCCGAAGCGGAAAGACCGGATGTAAGGGAGGCTGTCTATGAAACCGGAAGAATTCGAAGTTTACATAATTCCGCCAAACTTTATGGAGGGCGGGACGCTATTTGGTGGGCTTTTGAAAACCCGCAATACGATTGAGGCGGTCATCCTTGGCCTCGCGGTTGGTGTGCCGGTTTTGCACCTTCCGTTTTCCCTCACCGTCCGCGTTGTGATTTTATGCCTGACAGCTCTTCCGCTGGTGCTTCTCGCTTTGATTGGCGTATCCGGCATGAGCCTGTCCGCTTTTATCCGCCTGTTCTTTTGCTTTCTGCACAACCGCAGAATCCTGTCACGCGATGGGACGCAGGGTGGCAAAAACAAAAAAACACTGTTGCCAAGTTGGGCGCAGCAGAGGAAAAGCGACTGTGAAGCAGAAGATCCTCCGCTCCCCAAAAGCCGCAGCCGATTTTCCTTTGATCTGAAGCAGCGCAGCGTGACACAGTTCAAGACCTTTTTGCAGGAGGAAGAAACTGTTCAGCCACTCAATGCCTTGGCGGACTATATCCCTATCGAAAAGATTGAGCACGGCGTCATTTATACAAGAGATCACCGCTATGTCAAGGTTGTAGAGGTGGTTCCCGTCAACTTCCTGCTTCGCAGCGCGAGAGAGCAGCGGAGCATCATTTACTCCTTTATTTCCTATCTGAAAATTGCTCCGGTCAAGGTGCAATTCAAGGCGTTGACAAAGCGTGCGGATATTAACCGGCATCTGGATACCGTTCGCAAGGAGCTGGAACAGGAGCAGGACCCGCATTGCCGCGCCTTGCAAAAGGACTATCTGAAACTCATTCAAAAGCTTGGCTCCCGGGAGGCGATCACGAGACGCTTTTTCCTCATATTTGAGTACGAACCGCTGCCCGGCACCAAACGAGGTCACGAGGAAGAGGATGCAATCGCTTCTCTGCAAACGGCCGCACGCACGGCATCAAATTATCTGCGGCAATGCGGCAATGAAGTCATTTCCCCCGAAGATGAGGACAACGCTGCGGCAGAGATCCTTTATAACATCCTCTGCCGCAGGGCCAGCAGTGAGCCATTCTACCAGCGGGTGAAGTCCGTTCTGGCGGACTACATAGCCTCCGGACGGGACATCAATACAATTCCCGTCAATGAGTTTTATGCGCCTGACCGGATCGACCTCAGCCATGGGAGTTATCTCTGTATAGACGGACTATACTATGCTTATCTTCTGGTCCCCTCGGACGGCTATAAAGCACGAGTACCTGCTGGCTGGCTCAGTCTATTGGTCAACGCAGGTGACGGGATCGATCTGGACGTATTCCTGACGCGACAGCCAAAGGATCGCATGATCCGAAAGCTGGGGCAGCAGCTACGCATCAACCGCAGCAAAATCAAAGAGGCCAGCGATACCAATACAGACTTTGATGATCTGGACGGTGCCATTCGCAGCGGCTATTTTCTCAAAGACGGTCTTTCCAATAATGAAGATTTTTATTATCTAAACCTGCTCATCACTGTCACAGCCGACAGTGTGGATGACCTTGAATGGAAGGTCGCGGAAATGAAAAAGCTCCTGCTTTCGCAGGACATGGATGTTCAAACCTGTTCCTTTTGTCAGGAGCAGGCTTTTTTGTCCTCTCTGCCCTTGGTCTCACTGGAACGCCAGCTCTACGAGCGGTCTAAGCGCAATGTCCTTACCTCCGGCGCGGCCAGCTGCTATCCATTTACAAGCTATGAGATGTGTGATGACAACGGCATTCTTCTCGGCGTCAACAAGCACAACAATTCTCTCATCATTGTGGACATTTTCGATTCCCGCGTCTACAAAAACGCCAACATTTCCATTCTTGGGACCAGCGGCGCCGGCAAGACCTTTACGATGCAGCTCATGGCCCTGCGTATGAGGCGCAAAGGCATACAAGTATTTATCGTGGCTCCCTTGAAGGGCCACGAGTTTCACCGGGCCTGTTCCAACATCGGCGGACAGTTTATCTCCATATCTCCGGCTTCTCAAAACTGCATCAACATCATGGAGATCCGCAAGGCAGATAAGTCCGTGGACGATCTGCTGGATGGCCCCGGCGCGGAAAAATCTCTGCTGGCAGCCAAAATTCAGCGGCTGCACACGTTTTTCAGTCTCTTAATTCCGGACATGTCCCACGAGGAGCGGCAGCTTCTGGATGATGCCATGATCTGTACCTACGGGACAAAGGGCATCACACATGACAATGCTTCTCTGGAACAGCCGAAAAATCCAGGGTGCTATAAAGAAATGCCGATCCTGGGAGACCTGTATGAAATTCTCGCCGCCTCTCCGGAAACAAAGCGCCTTGCCAACATCCTGAACCGGCTGGTCAACGGCTCTGCCCGCTCCTTCAATCAGCAAACCAATGTGGCGCTGGACAACAAGTACATCGTTCTTGATATTTCTGAGCTGACCGGTGATCTGCTGACGGTGGGGATGTTTGTTGCTCTCGACTTTGTATGGGACAAGGCCAAAGAGAACCGCACGGCGGAAAAAGTCATCTTCGTGGACGAGTGCTGGCAGCTCATTGGTGCCAGCAGCAACCGGCAGGCCGCCGAATCCGTTCTGGAGCTTGCTAAGACGATCCGCGGCTATGGCGGCAGTCTCGTCTGCGCCACACAGGACCTCAATGACTTTTTCGCTCTGGATGACGGTAAATATGGCAAGGGCATCATCAATAACAGCAAAACGAAGATCCTGCTGAATTTGGAGGAGGAAGAAGCCCAGCGTGTCCAAGGCGTCCTGCACCTTTCCGAAGCTGAGCTGATGGAAATTACGCACTTCGAACGCGGCAGCGCCCTTATCAGCACCAATAACAATAATATCGCCGTGGAGATCAAATGCAGCCAAATGGAAAAGGATCTGATCACCACGGACCGCCGGGAATTGGCAGAGCTTGCTCAGCGTGCCGCGACAAAGCAGAATCCAAGCTAATCCGTACACAATACGGCTTTAAGACGCATAAGGCCCTAAGACGGCCAACAGTGCGGCAATTATACGGTTTTAATACGCATACGAGGAGATGTTGCGATGAAAACGAGGGAACAAATCTACGGTCAGGAAGCAGCCGGTATTTTGCGGGATGTTTCCATGTACCACGCTCTGACAGAAACGCAGCTCTTGAAGCTCTATCCGCATAAGGAAAGCAAAATCAGAAATTTGCTTTCCTATCTACAAAAACAGGACCGTATGGTGCTGTGCGGCGAGTATTACCGCATCCCCTCCGAGATGGAGGATAGCATTGATCTCGGGCTTTCAAAGGCCGTTTGGGTCCTTGCCGATTTTATGGAGCAGGTGGAATATCATTCTGTCAGCGACTATCCCGCCAAAATCATCTTTTTTGCGGATGATGAGGTTTACGAGATCATTTATGTGGAACCGGGCAAAGAGCAGCTTATCAACCAAATGCTTTCCACTGTAAAGGAAGTTCCGCCCAAATATATCATTTTGGTAGAGCATCCGGAACAGATCGCAGCGATCCACACCCCAAACACCGGCGGATACTGCACGGTCTCCTCAAGCGGGGAGGTGCAGTATTATCAAATCGAATAAGGAGTTTTTTCTTGAATAGAGCCATTATATCACAGAGGATTACATCCATTCTGGCTGAGATTGAACGGTTAAATAACGCTCTCTATGCCATGAACACGACCGATATTCAGCGCTATCCCGACAACTACGAGGTGCTGTCTACGGACGCGGCGCTGCGAGCCGAGCGGCTCACCTGTCGGCTGCGCCATCTGATTTACGCGACTACCAGCATCAAAAAAGAGGACTATCTGCGTTCTGCCGAAACCATGCAGGGCATCGAGATCCACGAGCATGGCGGTATTCTGGAGATCAAGCTGCCTTGCCTTTTGCCAAAGCGCAGGCAGCGCCAGAGTACGGAGTTTCTGTTGGACCCGTTCACCACCGCGCTCTCCGATTATGCCGCTCACCACACAATGCCGCAGTTCCGGCATTGTGTGGTCTGCTTTTCCCATATCTATGCGCAGGAACTGCCGGAGCGCCGCATCCGTGATTATGACAATCTGGAGCTAAAGCAGTTTCTGGATGTCGCGGCCTCTTTTATCTTGACGGATGACAGTGGGCTGCTGTGTGATGCCTACAACACCACGGAGCTGGGGGATGAGGATTGCACAAGGCTCTTTCTCATGGACTGCGCACGATTCCCTGCCTGGCTTGCAGAGCGCCAGAACAGCGTAAAAACCATATCGGATTTTTAGCGGTTTTCAGGCCGACTTTTCCCGAGGTGTAAAAAGCTGGCCGCACATACTGGAAATCCTGCCTTTTTTCAAGTCATACAGCTCCAAAAATTACCCAAGCTATAAAGCCCTACGGTAAAATTTCGTACAAGGAGAAAGTGCGGCTCATGCCTCGACCCCCCCGCCGACTACCGGCGCAAAACACGCTCTCGTATCTGCTTTTGACATTGACCGCTCTCTGCGGCGAATACCCCATCAGCCAAATCAGCCGTCTGCCGGGTGGTCCCGCACGCAAATGCTATCGTAAAACCCGAAGGATGAAACAGTCCTTCGGGCTTCATTTTTTCCCAGGAAAGGGGGTGCGCGTGATGGCCTGCAAGTACCTGGATTTCCAGGACAGAAAGAAAATCGCAAAGATGTACCAGGAGGAAGCCCGCGTGCTGGACATCGCCTACAAAATCGGATGCCACCCCGCAACGATCTATGAGGAGCTGCGACGAGGCGACACGGGCAAGCTGGACAAGAACCAGCGCCCGGAGTATGACCCCCGCCTGGCTCAAAGGACGTTTCAAGAGGCAATCCGCCGCCGGGGCAACCGGCGGACCACCACGACCGCCGAGAGCGGCCAGTAAACCAAAGAGGAGGACAATGACATGAAAATGAAGAACCTGGCCCTGGCACAGGTACGTCGGGGCGAACGCTTCACCCTCGACGGCGTGGAGTTTGTGAAGCTGGAGGACGACCTGGACGCCGCCTTTGCGGTGGCCGCCGACACGCTGCCGGAGTGCTGCCAGTTCGAGGACGACGACGCCGAGCGGGAGGACCACAACAACTATGCGGGCAGCCTGCTTTCCAAGACCGTGGAGCGCTGGCTGCGGGACAAGCACCCGGCCATCTTCTCCGCCGTGGTGGAGCGGCCCATCGATTTGACCACCATGGACGGCATGACGGACTACGGCAAGCCCCTGGCCGTCGTGCGGGCGCTGACCATTGACGAGTACCGCAAGCACCGCAGCATCCTGCCGCTGACCTCCAAGCCCTATTGGCTGGCAACGGGCTGGACAACCAACAGCTCCCCGTACTCGGATGGCAACTACGCGTACTACATCCTCACCGTCGGCGCCGTGGGCTACAACCTCGTGTACAACGCCAGCTTCGCGCCGCGTCCCGCTTTGTATCTGAAATCCTCTATCCTTGTATCGGTTGAGACCGAGGACGAGGGCAAGGCGCTGGCCGATTACAGCGACACGGACCTTATCGACGAGCTGTACCGCCGCAGGAGAAGCACCTATGACCCGGACTGAACGGCGGAGGCGGCAGCAGCGCCGCCGCAGGGCCGCGATGCAGAGAGCCGCCTGCCTGGCGCTGGCCCTTCTGGCCGTGGCTGCGGCGTTCGCCTGGAGCGGGCGTTCACAAGAGCCGGAGACACCAGAGGCCACCGTGCCGGTGACGGCAACGGCGCTTCCAGCGGAGACACCCACGCCGGAACCCATCACGCTGGAGTTTGAGGACCAGGAGGCCATCGACCCGATGGAGGCGTCCAAGGTAGCCCTGGCAAAGATGGTGTGGGGCGAGGCACGGGGCTGCTCCACCACGGAGCAGGCGGCCACGATCTGGTGCGTGCTGAACCGCTACGACAGCGGGGACCGCTTCTGGGCCGACACGGTGGAGGGCATCACGACCCAGCCCTGCCAGTTCTACGGCTACGACCCCAGCAACCCGGTGGACCCGGACATCCTGGCCCTGGTGGAGGATGTGCTGGCCCGCTGGATGGCCGAGAAGGAGTGCGTGGGCAGCGTGGGCCGGGTGCTGCCGAAGGAGTACCTGTACTTCACCGGAGACGGCGCACACAACTACTTCACCACGGAATGGCAAGGCGGGCAGACCTGGGACTGGTCCCTGGAAAGCCCGTATGAGGGATAGCTGATATGGAGTTGACCCACCTTTCCCTGTTTTCCGGCATCGGTGGCCTGGACCTGGCCGCCGAGTGGGCAGGCTTCCACACCGTGGGACAATGCGAGTGGGCCGACTACCCCACCAGGGTCCTGGAGAAACATTGGCCGGACGTTCCACGCTGGCGGGACATTCGGACTTTGACAAAGGAGAGTTTCTGTGAACGGACCGGACTACGAACAGTTGACATTATTTCCGGCGGCTTCCCGTGCCAACCCTTCTCCAAAGCCGGACAGCGCAGAGGCAAGAGCGATGACCGCTACCTCTGGCCGGAGATGCTTAGAGTTATCGACGAGCTGCGGCCCACTTGGGTCATTGGAGAGAATGTTGCTAACATCCTCAATTTGGCGCTCGACGATGTGCTTTCTGACCTGGAAAGTAAAGGCTACACCGCACGGGCGTTTATGGTTCCAGCTCGCGGCGTCGGCGCTCCGCACCAAAGATACCGATTTGCAATCGTGGCCCACGCCGACGGCGATGGACGCGGCGGGGCTGGCCCGGCACCTGCGGAAGGGCGCGACACCCACCAGGTCATTGCTTCTATGCCAGAAAGTGGCTTACCTGGCGGGGGGGGGTACTGGAAATCTGAACCCGGAATGGACCGAATGGTTGATGGGCTTCCCAACTGGATGGACAGAGTTAGATGCCTCGGAAACGCGGTGTGCCCGCCCCAGTTCTTCCCCTTCTTCCAACAAATCAGACTGATAGAGGAGGCAGAGCATGAACCGACTACAAGAGCGGCGGATGGCGCTGGGTCTGACCCAGCCGCAGGTGTCCGCCAGACTGAAAGAAACGGAACCCAGGGCTGACGTGGGCATGGTAAGCCGGTACGAGAAGGGCGTATGCCTGCCGACGGCGGACCAGCTCAAGGCCCTGGAGGATGTCCTGGGAGCGTCCAGGACGGAACTCTACGACGTGGAGGACCTGGACCTGCTGGGGGCGCTGCCGACAGCAGAGAGCCGCAGCGAGGCCAGCGAGACGGAGACCGCGCCGCCCACAGCGCCCACCGGGCGCTTCCGCAAGTGTTACCGCATCAGCCGCGAGTTCGCGGCAAGCCTGCCGGACGACCTGCTCCAGGTGTGCGGGTATTCGTCCTGGCAAAGCTGGCATGACGCAGCCCTCAAGCGGCTGTTAGGAGAATATGCGGCCCGGAAACGGGCCACCAAAAAGGAGGATAAAACCGCATGAGTGACCAGTTGGACAAGAAAAGCATCCTTGAGATGTCAATGGGTGCAATCCTGGAGCGCGTGGACTATGAGATGGGCAAGGTGATGGACAACATCCTGGACCCCAACACCAAGGCCACCGCCAAGCGCAAAATCTCCGTGACCCTGGAGCTTATCCCCAGCGCGGACCGCCGGACCATCACGGTGCAGAGCACGGCCAAGTGCACCCTGACCCCGACGGACCCCGTGACCACGAGCCTCTACATCACCAACGCACCCAGCACCGGCGAGCTGCTGGTGGCCGAAATGGTGCCCCAGGTCCCCGGCCAGTTGGCCCTCGACGGTGAGGAGCAGGACCACCCCAAAATTTTGAAGTTCAAACGCCAGGCATAACGCCACGATCTGAAAGGAGTATTCATCATGCTGAAAGAATTTGCCCAGTACCTCGTGTCCCTCAAGGACAACAAGACCTACAACATCCACGGCGACACCTACTCTGACCACGACCTGGTCCGTATCAAGCCCCACATTGACCGCCCTGCCAACCTCTCCGTCTCCGGCCTGGACAGCATCGTGAAGCTGGTCCGCAACGAGCTGGATATGTTCGAGAACCTGCCCGTGTTCATCCGCGTGGACGATGCCCGCACGGTCTCCGTGTTCACCACCTACGACGACATGATGTGCCGCGACAGCCTCTATACCGCGAAATGCGACGTTCCGGGCTTCCGTGACGGCTTCCGGGAGTATGAGCAGGCCATCATTGAGCTGCGGAGCAAGTTCTCCCCCGGCCCCGGCGTGGACTACCTGCTGGACCTGCTCTCCCGCATGAGCAAGGACAGCGGTGTGACCACCCGCGACAACGGCGTGAGCCAGGAAGTGGAGGCCCGCCAGGGCGTCTCCCTCAAGGCGCTGGTGCAGGTCAAGCCCCGCGTGGCCCTGCGCCCCTTCCGCACCTTCCTGGAGGTGGAACAGCCGGTGAGCGAGTTCCTGCTGCGCCTGGACGATGACGGCAACGTGGGCCTGTTCGAGGCTGACGGCGGGATGTGGCAGCAGACGGCCAAGGCCAGCATCGCGGCCTACTTCGAGGACAAGCTGGCCCAGGAGGTTAAGGACGGCAAAATCGTCGTGATGATGTGATGCAGCCGCAGGTCATCATCTGCAAGGACCGGGCGGAATGGCTGGAGGCCCGCAAGGATGGGCTGGGGGCGTCTGACGCCGCCGCCCTCCTGGGCCTCTCCCCCTGGAAAACCAACGTGCAGCTCTGGGAGGAGAAGTGCGGGCTGGTCATCCCGGAGGACATCGGGGACAAGCCCTATGTGCGCTACGGCAACGACGCGGAGCCGCTGCTGCGCTCCTTCTTCGCCCTGGACCACCCGGAATACCGGGTGAGCTTCACCCCCTACAAGATCATCAAACACCAGGACCTGCCCTTCATCACCTGCACCCCGGACGGGGAGCTGGAGGAAACCGCCACCGGGCGGCTGGGCGGCCTGGAGATCAAAACCACGGAAATCCTCTCCTCCACCGGCTGGACCCATTGGAAGGGGCGCATCCCCACGGAGTATTACGCCCAGGTGTGCCAGCAGATGCTTGCCGCCGGGTGGCAGTTTGTGGAACTGCTGGCCCAGATCAAATATACCACGGCGGAGGGCGAGGACCGGAAAGAGACCCGGCACTACAAAATCGAACGGGCGGATGCCGAGGACGACATCGCCATCATCCGGCGGGAGGCGGTCCCCTTCTGGCGCTGCGTGGAGCAGCGGCAGAAACCAAACCTCAAGCTCCCGCCTATCTGAACAGGAGGACAACATGAGCATGGAATTTGTGATGGGCAACAGCCTGGAGACTTTGCCCAAGACGATAGACTTCAACTTTGAGGAGCTGAAAGGCCAGCTTGCGGAGAGCCTGGCGCTGTACACCGGCCTGGTGGTAACAGAGGACGGCATCAAGGGTGCCAAGGAGGACCGCGCCAAGCTGAACAAGCTGCGGGAGGCCCTGGAGAACAAGCGCAAGGAGGTCAAGCGCGAGTGCATGGCCCCGTACACCGACTTCGAGGCCAAGGTGAAGGAGCTGGTGGGCCTTATTGACCAGCCCATCGCCGCCATCGACGCGCAGCTCAAGGAGTACGAGGAGAAGCGCCGGGCGGACAAGCGGGCCGCTATCCTGGAAATCTACGAGGAGACCGTGGGCGAGCTGCGGGCGCTGCTCCCCTTTGAGAAGCTGTGGCAGGACACCTGGTACAACACCAGCGCGACCATGAAGAAGGTCCGGGAGGCCATCGTCGCGGCGGAGGATAAGGCCGCGTCCGATCTGGAGGTCCTGGCTACCGTGGAGAGCGAGTTTGCCGAGGCCGTCAAGATCAAGTACCTGGAGCACCTGGACTTGAACGAGGCCCTGATGGAGCGCTCCCGCCTCCAGGAGCGGGCCAAGCGCCTGCGGGAATACGAGGCCCAGCGGGCCGCCCAGGCCGCCAACCTGGCAGAGGAACAGCGCGAGGCAGAGGCGACGCGGGGCGCAGAGCAGACCCCGGACCCCGCTGCCAATGCGGCCCAGGCCGGGACCTGGGAACCCGGCGGCGGCGAGGCCGTTGAGGAGACCATCTACCTGCTGCGCTTTGAGTGCCAGGTGACAAGGGACCAGGCGGCGGAGCTTTCCCGCTGGCTGAAAGAACGGAACATTTCGTATAGGAGGATTTAATCATGGCCGTGAACAATTCTTTGCAGAGCCGCAGCGGCGGCAAGCCCAAGTTCAGCGTGGCTATCCAGACGCCGATGTACCAGAAGCTCGTGAACGACACCCTGGGAGACCCGGACCGCGCCCGGCGCTTCGTGGCTGCCATCAGCTCCGCCGTGGCCGTAAACCCGTCCCTCCAGGAGTGCGACGCCGGGACGGTGCTGACCGCCGCCCTGCTGGGTGAGAGCCTGAACCTGTCCCCCTCCCCGCAGCTCGGCCAGTATTACATGGTCCCCTACAAGGACAAGAAGCGCGGCACCGTGGCCCAGTTCCAACTCGGCTACAAGGGCTACATCCAGCTTGCGGAGCGCAGCGGCCAATACCTGGACATCGACGCGTTCCCCGTGGTGGAGGGCGAGTACAGAGGCCGGGACCGCTTCACCCGCCGCCCCATCCTGGAGTTCCTGGAGGACGACGGAGACCGGGAGAGCCGCCCCGTGGTTGGCTACTACGCCTACTTCGAGCTGAACAACGGCTTCCGCAAGGTGCTGTACTGGAGCAAGGACAAGATGCTGGCCCACGCGGACCGCTACTCCCAGGCGTTCCACCTGGAGGCCCGCGAGGCCCAGGACCCCCGGTACAGCCGCGTGTCCTACGCCGACTTTGTGGCGGGCAACTACCCCAAGGGCGACGAGTGGAAGTATTCCTCCTTCTGGTACAAGGACTTCGACGGGATGGCCTGCAAGACGATGCTGCGCCAGCTTATCAGCAAGTGGGGCATCATGTCCATTGACCTCCAGAAAGCCCTTGCAAGCGACGAGGCGGCCATCGGCACCGACGGGAGCAAGAATTACCTGGATGCACCCGAAAACGCGCCAGAGGCCCTTCCAGAGGCCAACCCGGAGACCGGGGAGGTCATTGAACCCAGCAGCAATACCGCGCCGGAGCTGCCCGACGGCATCTTCGAGGATGCAACGGGGCAGCAGGCGCTTGCGTAAGGAGGCATCCGTATGCCCAAGACCAACGAGAAAGACGCCTATTTCTTCTCCCACGACTGCAACGCCCGCAACGACCCCAAAATCCTGGCCCTCCGCTCCGTCTACGGGGCGGAGGGGTACGGGGTGTACTTCATGCTGGTGGAGATACTCCGGGAGCAGCCGGAGTACCGGCTGTCCGTGAACAAGTACATTTGGAATACGCTTGCTATGCAAATGCAGGTGGAAGCATCCCGCCTGGAGCAGATCATCACAGACTGCTGCACAGAGTTTGCAGAAAACGGCAGCACGCTTTTGGTGAACGACGGCGAGTATCTTTACTCCGCTTCCCTTCTCCGACGCATGGGGAAGGTGGACGACATCTCCAACCTCCGCCGGGAGGCAGCGCAAAAACGCTGGAAAAATCAGCCTTGCAAGGCCGACGACGGCAGCGGAGCATCCACAAGTAATGCAAATGCAGAGCAAACCGATGCAAATAAAAGAAAAGCAAAGCAGAGTAAAGAAAAGCAAAGCAAAGCAGAGGAAAAGAAAGCAAAGGAAACTATCTTTGCGGACTTCGCCTCCGGCGACGCTGACCTGCTTTCCGCTCTGCAAGACTTCGAGGCGATGCGGAACAGGATCAAAAAGCCGATGACGGACCAGGCCAAGAAGCGCCTGGTCACGGAACTGGAGAAGCTGGCCCCCGGAGACCGGGATGCCCAGATCGCCATTCTGCACCAGAGTGAGGACCACTGCTGGGCAGGCGTGTTCGCCCTCAAGGACGACAGGCCCTACCAGCCCAGCCGCAGCGGCAGACCCCAGCAGGCCAGCACGGGCGAGAAGATGGACGCCCTGCGAGACCTGCACGACGAGTTCAGCGGCCTATGACCAGGGCGGAAGTGACGGAAATCTTCGCGGTGCTGATGATGGCCTATCCAAACGCGGAGATGTTCAAGGCCCCGGACAAGGACAGCCTAAAGGCAAAGCTGGCCCCGACCATCACGCTCTGGACCACCTGCCTGCGGGACATCGACTTCTGGGCGGCCCAGCAGGCAGTCATCCGGGTGTGCCAGACCTGCAAATTCCCTCCGACCATCGCGGAGATGCGGGAGGCGGCGGAGGCCGTTCTGCACGAGGTCAGGTCGGAAATCAGCAACGCCTACCTGATGGCCCGCAGCGAACTGCAACTGGCCCGGCTGGCTGGCCGGACGAAAGAGCAGGCGCTGGAGGGGATGCCCACCAGGACCCAGAAGGTCATCGAGGCCATGGGCGGCATCGACGCGTTCATGCCGCCGGACAAGAAATACTTCGAGATGGAGCGCTTCGAGCAAACCTACGAGACGATGCTGCGGAAGAACCCCATCGGCCTGCCGGGCAGCACGGCAGGACAGCGACAGATCACGGAATGAGCAAGGGGGCGGACAAATGGCTGGCTACTCACACAAGACCTGGGCGTGCCCGTTCTTTCACTGGGACGAGCGGCTGTGCGTCCGCTGCGAGGGCGGCTGCATGAGCTTCCCGGACCGGGAGGCCCTGGCCGAGTACGCGGACCGCTACTGCGCCAACCTCCAGGACTGGAAAAGCTGCACGGTGGCCGCCAACCTGCTGAAATACTACGAGAGGACGGAGTGACATGGAAAGAAACGTCGATAAGATCAAGCGCCTGGAGCATGAGCTGGGGCGCTGGCGCAAGAAGGTGGCCGACACGGCCAAGGAGAACGAGAAGCTGCGGGAGGCCCTGGCCCAGGCGGATGTCGGAAACCAGGAGACCCAGGCCCTTGTGGACGCTGTGCTCACAGCTGTGGTGCTGGAGCACGGGGAGCGGGCCATGGACCCGGACGCCCCGGAGACGGCCCTGGGCTGGCGGCTGGCCGTCCCGTTCTTCTCCGTCAAGGAGATGCGGGAGAAGTACGAGATACACGCCCGGCGCGGCGAGGACGGCAAGTACATCCTGGGCGTGATGGAGCGGAGGTCCGACTTATGAGCGTGCGCCGACAGACAGCCAACCGGCTGACCCTGTTTCGCACCTGCGGCACCTGCGGGAAGCAGATCGTGACCACGGCGGACACCCCCTGGGTGCGTCAGGTGGAGCGGGACGGCAAGCGGCAGGCCACGACGTACTTCTGCTCCGAGGGCTGCTTCGCGGCCAGCTATAAGCACATCGGCTGGTTTGACGGCAAGGCCGAGGAGCGCCGGAAGCTGAAAGACCGGAACCGGGACCCGGAGAAGGAGCGGGCGCGGAACCGGGCATACCAGCAGGCCCACCGGGAGGAGCTGCGGGAAAAGGCACGGCTGCGCCGCCTGGCACACCCCGGACAGGCCGCCGCCGACAGCGCCTACGCCCGGCGCAAGCGCAAGCTGAAAGCGGAGGAGGCGCAGGCTAATGCTGGATAAGACCCCGCTGGAGATGGCCCTGGAGCGGGAGGGCCAGATCGAATACTGCGACGAGTGCGAGTATGTGCGCGTCGTTGACAACACAGTTTTCTGCGGCCTGTCCGGGAAGCTGCTGCACCCCATGATGTTTCTGCGGGGGCAGGGCTTCGGCCCGGCCCGCCGCTGCACCAAACGGAAGGAGGCACGAGAGATGGGACTGACCGCCGCAGACCTGCAACGCATGGGGCCGGAGGCCCAGCGCCAGGTCATGGAGAAGCTGGGCATCGTGGGCAAGACCAAGGCCCCCAAGTACCACAACCAGCCGGACAGCCGGGGCAACCTCCGCTTCGACAGCAAGAAGGAGGCCCGCCGCTACGACGAGCTGATGCTGATGCTCAAGGCCGGGCAGATACGCAACCTGCGCCTCCAGCAGCAGTACACCCTCCAGGAAAGCTACATCACGGAGACCGGCGAGCGGGTCCGGGCCATCCACTATGTGGCCGACTTCGCCTACGAGCGCCCCACCGCGCCGGACAAGTACGGCACCGTGTTCTGGCTGCCAGTGGTGGAGGATGTCAAGAGCCGGGCCACCAAGACGGCCCAGTACGAGATGAAAAAGAAGCTCCTGCGGGAACGCTTCAATCTGACTATCACGGAGGTTTGATTATGGCAAAGAAAGGCACATTCCCTGCCAACGCTATGCGGCGCGGGGAGATTTACTGGGTAGATATACCGAACGCCATCGGCCACGAGCTGATGAAGGACCGGCCCGCCATCATCGTGAGCTGCGACGCTCTGAACGACAACAGCCCCGTGGTCCAGGTGGTCTACTGCTCCGCCTCCCCAAAGAAGGAGCTGCCGGAGCACATCACCATCCGCTCCACCGAACAGATCAGCACGGCCCTGTGCGAGAACGTGTACACCGTGGACAAGAGCCGCGTGGGACGCTATGTGGGACGCTGCACCAAGCGGGAGATGGAGCAGGTGGACCTCGGCCTCCTCTCTGGCCTGGGGCTGGCCCAGTACGGCCTTGCAAGCACCCAGGAGGACGAGGAGGAGCCGGAGCCGGTACGCGGGGACACCGAGGACGGCACGGCCTCCATGGCCCTGGTAATCGCCCAGACGGAGCGGGACACTTACAAGCGGATGTATGAGAGCCTGCTGGCCCGCATGACGATGGAACGGGAGGAAACGGCATGAAGCAGAATTGCGGGAGCTGCGCCTGGTACGAGGACTTCCAGGGCGTATGCTTCAACGGAGACAGCCCACGTTGCGCGGACTTCACGGAGCCGGACACCACCTGCCCGGCATGGGAGGGCAAGGCATGAAGCTGGGCGACAAGGTGATGCGCCTGCCGGAGACATTCACCGACAACGGCGAGGACAAGCGGAGCTTGAGGCGGCCTGTGGCGGGCCGCGTGGTGTACATCCATCCGAAGGGGCACTACCACACCGTGGAATTTGAACTGAACGGCGGTCACGTCCGGGAGAGCTTCAAGGGGGTGAGCGACTGATGACCGAACCGAAGGACCTTTGCGGCAGGTGCGCCGCGATGCTCCAGGAGGGCTACGACCTCAAACGCGTGGGCGGCGGCGTAGATCACAAAGTGACCTGCTCCCATTGTGGGCGGCGGCGCTACGGGGCCACCTACACGATAGAAAAGCACAGCAAAAGCAAAGCATAAGCATACCAGAGAGACCCTGGGCCTATGGCCTGGGGTCTCTTATCTTTTTCGTGAGGCCACGAAAATGGTCTCCCCCGCTCCAGGGAGAGAGGGAGAGGAAGGGGGGTATGGGGGGATGGTGAGGGTGAGAGGGTCCCCCCCACACACGCGTGAACACCAGAATGAAAAAACATCCTCACTTCGGGGCGAAAAAAGAAGCTGCCTTTGCTACGATGAAAGAGAAGCCAATTTTTCAGAAAGGCAGGCGGGAGCGAATGGCAAAAAGTAAATACGAGACCCATGTCCTCCCCAACCTGGACAAGATCATCGAATGGGCCAAAGCCGGGGCCACGGCAAAGGAGATTGCTGCCAACCTCCATATCGCCTACTCTACCTTCCGCAAATACCTGGACGAGGGCCAGGAGGGGGACGAGCGCTACGCGGCACTTTCGGCTGCTTTCGCGCAGGCGTGTGAAGTGCCGGACGAGCAAGTGGAAAACGCCCTGTTCAAGAGCTGCCTGGGCTACAATGCCCAGATCGTGAAGCACTACAAGCTCAAGACCGTAGAATATGACCCGGAAACGGGCAAGCGCATCCGCGAGGTCGAGACCCTTGTGGAGGCCCGCGATGAAGTCCATGTAGCTGCCAATACAGCGGCGCAAATGTTCTGGCTGACCAACCGGAAGCCGGAGACGTGGAAGTACAAGCCGGAGGCCCAGGACGGCGACGAGGACGAGGGCAGCGGCGTGGTGCTCCTCTCCCCCGTGATGGACAACCCAGGCCCACCGACGGAGGGAGGCGCAAACGATGGCTAATGTCATCTGGACCCCGCAGCCGCGCCAGGCGGCCCTTATGGCCCGCTTTGAGGACGAGGCGCTGTACGGCGGTGCAGCGGGCGGCGGTAAATCGGACTGCGCCCTGGCCGAGGCCCTGCGCCAGGTGGAGATACCGCATTACCGTGGGCTTATCCTCCGCAAGACCTTCCCGCAGCTCACGGAGCTGATGGACCGCAGCACGGAGATTTACAGACGGGCCTACAAAAAGGCCAGGTTTAACGAGAGCAAGCACGTCTGGACCTTCCCCTCCGGGGCCAAGATTTTCTTCGGCTCTATGCAGTACACCAAGGACCGGACCAACTACCAGGGCAAGCGCTATGACTTCATCGACTTTGACGAGCTGACGCAATTTCTCTGGGAGGAGTACAGCTACCTGTTCTCCCGAAACCGCCCCAACGGGCCGGGGACCCGCTGCTACATCCGGGCACAGGCCAACCCCGGCGGCGTGGGCCACGGCTGGGTGAAGGAGCGCTTCATCACGGCGGCCCAGCCCATGCAAACGATCTGGGAGCAGTTCAAGGTCCGCTTCCCTGACGGCCACGAGGAGACGCGCTGGAAGTCCCGCATCTTCGTGCCGTCCTCCGTGTTCGACAACAAAATACTGCTTGCCAACAACCCGGACTACCTCACCAGCCTGGCCTCCATGCCGGAGCAGGAGCGCAAGGCGCTGCTGTACGGCGACTGGGACACCTTCGCAGGCCAGGTATTCACGGAGTGGCGCAACGACAGCGACCACTACACGGACCGCATCAACACCCACGTCATCTCCCCCTTCAAGGTCCCGCAGGATTGGGCTATCTGGTGCGGCCTGGACTGGGGCTACTCCAGGCCCTTCTCCGTGGGCTGGTACGCCGTGGACCGGGACCGGCGGCTCTACCGCATCCGGGAGTATTACGGCTGCACCGGCACCCCCAACACCGGCGTGAAGATGGAACCGTCCGAGGTGGCGCGGGAGATACGGCGCATCGAGGCCGAGGACCCCAACCTCAAGGACCGGCGCATCAACCGCGTGGGAGACCCGGCCATCTGGGGCAGCGACGGCACGGAGAGCATCGGCGCTCTGATGGAACGGCAGCGGGTGTACTTCGAGCGCGGCGACCACGCCCGCATCGACGGCAAGATGCAGGTGCATCACCGCCTCGCCTTTGACGAGGAGGGCATCCCCATGCTGTATGTGTTCAACACCTGCAAGCACTTCATCCGCACGGTCCCCAACCTGGTCTACGACGAGAAGAACGTGGAGGACATCAACACCGAGGGCGAGGACCACATCTACGACGAGCTGCGCTACGTCTGCATGAAAAACCCGATAGCACCCAGGCGGAACAAGCCCCCCGCCCTGGTGGTATATGACCCGCTGGACCTGGGACAGGACCAGCAGTATGACCGTTACGATTTTTACAGGAGGTATTGATTTATGGCACTTTTCGGACGGAAGAACGAGCAGGACGCGACCCTGGGCAAGCCCCCGATGGGCTGGGGCGTCCCCGGCGTACAGAAGGACGAGAGCGTGGACCCGGAGATGGAGGCCATGCTGCTGACGGCCCCCGCCGGGCAGCGGCGCATCGGCAGAGCGGAGATCGCGGAGGCAATCAGCATCTTGAGCGACTACAAGAAAGGCAAGGCCAGCCTGGAGGAGCGCGTGGTCCAGGATGAGCTATGGTGGGAGCTGCGCCATTGGGAGGCCATCCGCAAGGGCAAGCAGCGCACGGACAACCCGGAGTACAGAGGGCCGGAGCCGTCCTCTGCCTGGCTGTTCAACGCTATTCTCAATAAGCACGCGGACGCCATGGACAACTACCCGGAGCCGGTGGTCCTCCCCCGCGAGCGCAGCGACGAGGAGAGCGCCAAGGTGCTGTCCTCCGTGCTGCCGGTCATCCTGGAGTACAACGACTACGAGCAGACCTACTCTGACAACTGGTGGGAGAAGCTGAAACACGGCACGGCAGCCTATGGCGTGTTCTGGAACAGCGCCAAGGAGAACGGCCTGGGTGACGTGGACATCCGGGAGATCGACCTGCTCAAGCTGTTTTGGGAGCCGGGCGTGACCGACATCCAGAAGTCCCGCAACCTGTTCATCGTGGACCTGGTGGACGAGGACCTGCTGGAGCAGCAGTACCCGGAGCACAAGGGCCATTTGAGCGGCGGGGCCGTGGATGTGAAGCAGTATATCTACGATGACACCATCGACACCAGCAACAAAAGCGTGGTGGTGGACTGGTACTACAAGACGACCTCTGCCAGCGGCAAGACGCTGCTGCACTACGCCAAGTTCGTGGGCGAGACCCTGCTGTTCGCCAGCGAGAACGACCCCAACTACCGGGACACGGGCTGGTACGACCACGGCCTCTACCCCGTCGTGCTGGATGTGATGTTCCCGGAAAAAGGCACGCCGGTGGGCTTCGGCTATGTTGCCATCTGCAAGGACCCGCAGCTCTACATCGACAAGCTGTCCTCCAACATCCTGGAAAACAGCATGATGACCACCAAGAAGCGTTTCTTCGTCAGCGACAGCACGGGCATCAACGAGGAGGAGTTCCTGGACTGGAGCAAGCCCCTGGTCCACGTCCAGGGTGAGCTTGACGACAGGCGCATCAAGGAGATTGTCACCAACCCGCTGGACGACATCTATGTGACCGTGGCGCAAATGAAAATCGAGGAGATGAAGGACACGGCGGCCAACCGCGACGTGAACAGCGGCAGCGCCGGGTCCGGCGTCACCGCCGCCGCTGCCATCGCCGCCCTCCAGGAGGCGGGCAACAAGGCCAGCCGGGACATGATCTCCGCCAGCTACCGCACCCACGTCAAAATCAATTCGATGTGCATTGAGCTTATCCGGCAGTTCTACGACGAGACCCGCTCGTTCCGCATCACGGGCCAGACGCCTGGCAGCTACCAGTTCATCGACATGAACAACGCGGGCATCAAGGAGCAGGAAGTGGGCCAGACCTCCGACGGCCTCCCCCTCTACCGCAAACCCATCTTCGACCTGAAAATCAAGGCCCAGAAGAAAAACCCATTCTCCCGCATGGAGCAGAACGAGCGGGCCAAGGAGCTGTACGGCCTGGGCTTCTTCAACCCGGAGCGGGCGCAGGAGGCGCTTGGTGCTCTGGAAATGATGGAGTTTGAAGGCATCGACAAGGTGAAGGAGCAGGTGCAGAACGGCCAGACCCTTCTCAATATCTGCCAGCAGATGTCCCAGCAGCTCGACCAGATGGCCCTTATCATCCAGACCCTCACGGGCAAGGACATGGGCATCGGAGCGGCGCAGCCTACCGGCGGCGGCCAGCGAGGCCAGGCGGCAGGCCCCGCGCCCTCCAGCGAGAAGGACAGCCTTGCAAGCGGCATCATGGAGGCCCAACATCCCATGACCGGCTACGGGGAGCGGCTGGCAAAGCGCAGCACCCCCAGCATGGGCAACGAATGACGGGAGGCGACGTGTTATGACCCAGGTTTATGCCGAGCGGGACGGACAGCGCTGCATCCTCTCTGCCCAGGGCCACGCCACCGGCAGCGTGGAGGCGTGCGCGGCGGTGTCCGGCATCCTTTACGCTCTGGCCGGATATGTGACCAACGCCATGCGGGAACGCTATGTGGAGGTCTACACCTGGCGGATGGAGAGCGGCGATGTGCAGCTCGACTTCAACGGGGACGACGGCACGGCGGCGGCCTTTGAGATGGCCGTCATTGGCCTTGCCCAGGTGGCCCAGGCCCACCCGGAGCAGGTCCAGGTGGAGTGCCGGGAAGAAAAATAAAAATTTTTTCCGAGTTCGGGGCGAAAAGCGGAAAAGCATTTGATACGCTTATACTGTCCTCCTGCTTCACACCATACGGGGCGGCGGTCACGGTGGGGACCGGGCCGCTGCCCTGGTGAAGTCAGGGACCGATGCACGGGGGCGATACACCCGCGACGAAAAAGGAGGCAATCCTATGAACTTCAAGCATTTGCTGGACATCCGGCTGAACCTGTTCGACGGCGGCGGTGCCGCAGGCGGAGCAGGCGCAGGGGCGGCGGCCTCTGGCGACGGAGCACCCGGCACACAGGGCGAGACCCAGGCATCCCCCGCATCCACCCGGCGGGGAAAATCGGGCGAATACCAGAATGTCATCTTCGGGAAGCAGGCCAAACCGGCGGAGGCTGGCGAGGGCGGAGACCCGGAGGGACAGCAGCGGTCCTCCGACGCCGGGAGCGACAACAAACCGGACGCGAGCACCACGTCCAATACTCTGGAGGCCAAACGCAGGGCTTTCCAGGACCTTGTGAACGGTGAGTACAAGGACATCTACACCGAGGAGACCCAGCGCATCATCGACCGGCGCTTCCGGGAGACCAGAAACCTGGAGCAGCAGGTGGGCCAGTATCAGCCTGTCATTGATATGCTGATGCAGCGCTACCAGATCGGCGACGGCGACATGGGCAAGCTGTCCCAGGCCATCGAAAACGATGACGCATACTGGTCCGAGGCCGCCGAGGAGGCGGGGATGTCCGTTGAGCAGTACAAGCAGTTCCAGAAGCTCCAGCGGGAGAACGAGGCGCTTTTGCGCCAGCAGCGCCAGCGGCAGAACGACCAGCGGGCGCAGCAGCAGCTCCAGCAGTGGTACGGCGAGGCCGAACAGGTCAAGGGGCTGTACCCCAGCTTCGACCTCAACGCGGAGGTCAAGAACCCCCAGTTCCTCTCCATGCTCCGGGCGGGCGTTCCCGTCCAGCACGCTTATGAAGTGGTCCACATGGACCAGATCAAGGCGGGCGTGGCCGCTATGCAGGCCAAGGCTACGGAGAAGCAGGTGGTGGACGGCATCCGCGCCAAGGGCGCAAGGCCCCAGGAAAACGGCACGACCTCCCAGGGTGCATTTATCGTGAAGGATGACGTTTCCAAGCTGTCCAAGAGGGACCGCGCGGAGATCATCCGCAGAGCTGCACGGGGAGAGCACATCGAGTTTTAAGCCTCTCCCCAGAAGGGAGATTTTAACATGAACACCATCCGCAAATTCATTCTGCTGCCCGTCGTGCTGAACCTGTTTGATGCAGTCATCAACAAGACGACCAGCGCAACCACCGGGAACGACCTTTCCGGCGAGATGAAAACCTTCTACTCCGACTATCTCATTGATATGGCGGAGCCGCTGCTGGTCCATGACCAGTTCGGACAGAAGCACCCCATCCCCAAGAATGGCGGTAAGACCATTGAGTTCCGCAAGTATGACCCCCTGCCCAAGGCCACCACGGCCCTGACCGAAGGTGTGACCCCCGAAGGTCAGAAGCTCAACATGGGCATCATCACCGCGACTGTGGCGCAGTACGGCGGCTTCATCGAGCTGTCCGATATGCTGCTGCTTTCCGCCATCGACAACAACCTGGTGCAGGCCACCAAGCTGCTGGGCAGCCAGGCGGGCCGTACCCTGGACACCATCACCCGCGAGGTGCTGAACGGCGGCACCAACGTGCAGTACGCCGAGGGCCAGGTGGACAGCCGCGCCAACCTGTGCGGCGGCAGCACCACCGACAGCCAGAACCACTACCTGACCGTGGACGCCGTGCGCCGCGCTGTCCGTTACCTCAAGGTGATGAACGCGCCCAAGATCAACGGCTACTACGCGGGCATCATCCACCCGGATTGCTCCTACGACCTTATGAGTGACCCCAAGTGGGTGAACGTCAAGACCTACTCCGACCCCGACGGCATCTACGAGGGCGAGATCGGACGCATCGAGGGCGTCCGCTTCGTGGAGACCAGCGAGGCCAAGGTCTTTACCCACGCGGGCAAGGACTACGAGACCGGGACCACCTCCAGCGGCACCGTCACCCCCAAGGCATCCGCCCGTGACGTGTACTCCACCCTCATTCTGGGCGCGGACGCCTACGGCGTGACCGAGATCACCGGCGGCGGTCTCCAGCACATCGTGAAGCAGCTCGGCTCTGCCGGTACTGCCGACCCCCTGGACCAGCGCGCCACCGCAGGCTGGAAAGCCACCAAGGTGGCCGAGCGCCTGGTGGAGGCGTACATGGTCCGCATCGAGACCTGCTCCACCTTCAACAGCTAATCACCGGGGCCGCCTGCTTTACGGCGGGCGGCCCCACATTATGACCAACAGGAGGTATTTACACTATGGCTGCCAAGAAAGAAGCTGCTGCCAATGAGCAGCAGGCCACCACGCAGGCTACCCCCGCCGCCGAGGCGGAGGACATCATCGCCAAGGCCAAGGCGGAAGCTGCTGCCATTGTGGCAGAGGCCCAGGCCAAAGCCAAGGAGACCCTGGAGGCGGCAAAAGAGACCGCCCCCGCCGCGCCCAAGCCGAACGACCTTGTGCCCATCCGTCTGTTCAAGGACAACGACAAGTACAAGGATGACGTTTTTGTGGCCGTCAATGGCCGCAGCTTCCAGATCAAGCGCGGCGAGACCGTGCAGGTGCCCGCCTATGTGGCGGAGGTCCTGGAGCAGAGCATGGCCCAGGACAACGCCACCGCAAACCTCATTGAGCGCGAGAGCAGCGCCTACGCTGCCGAGGCCAAGGCCCGCAACATCTAACTGAACAGGCACACCGCGAGACCCTAAAAGCGGCTGCGACACGGCGCGGCGAGGTATGGAGGGACCGACCCTTCCGCCCCGCCGCGCCTTTTATCATACAGAAAGGAGGTAGACCCCCTATGGACAGGACCATCAATGTGACCGTGACCGGCGAATTTGTCCGCAAGGACAGCAAGAATGCGGGCGTACAGGGCGAGGCCAATGTGACCGGCCTGCACATCGTTATGAGCGATGACTGGGAGGCGTTCTCCAAGCGCATCATCTGGCGCAACGCCCTGGGTGAAAGCCCCGTGGCGGTGCTGCTGTACAACAGCGTGGAGGACCTGGTGGCAAAGAAGGACCCGCTGACCTTCGACACGGCCATTCCGGCGGAGCCGCTGGCCCTGGAGGGCTGGTGCAGCTTTACCATTGAGGGCTTCCGGGAGAGCGACCCCACCGCCGTTGCCATCACGGTGACGGACCATCTGCTGGTGAAGCCGAACGACGCCTACACCACGCCGAAAGAGCCGACGCCCACCCAGGCGCAGCAACTCCAGACCCAGATCGACGGCATTGTACCCCAGGTGAGCACCCTGGTGGGAAACGCCATCGAGGCGCTGGAGCAGGCCGAGGAGGCCGTGAAGGTGTGGGAAGCCTATGACAGCGCAAAGACCTATCTGCCCCTCCAGAAGGTGAGCAGGCTGGGCAGCTCCTACATCTGCAAGGCAGCGTGCAAGGGCGTGGCCCCGGAGCTGGATGTGGCCGGAGGCGTGGAGGGTGCCCACTGGCTGCTTATCGCCTCCAAGGGCGACCAGGGAGAACAGGGCGCAGAGGGACCCCAGGGCAAGACCGGCAAGCAGGGCATCCAGGGCGAGCGCGGACTGACCGGCGAGCGCGGCGTCCAGGGCATCCAAGGCATCCAGGGACCCCAGGGCGTTCAAGGCGCTGCTGGCCCGGTTGGACCCACGGGACCGGAAGGACCCCAGGGCGTGCAGGGGCCGCAAGGGCCGCGCGGCATCGACGGCGTGGCCGTGCAGACGGCTGGCATGGTCAATTTCAGCGTGACCGACGAGGGGCATCTGCTGTGTACCTACACCGGCAACGAGGCCCCGGACTATTACATCAACGATGCAGGGCATCTATGCCTAAACATCTGACGGAAGGAGGAACCATCTATGCCTACCATTGATCTGGGCAAGGTTGTGGGTCCGCAGGGACCCCAGGGCGTACAGGGCGCAAGAGGCCCGCAGGGTGCGACCGGTGCTCAAGGCCCGAAGGGAGAGCAGGGCATCCAGGGACCCCAGGGTGCGACCGGTGCCAAGGGCGCGACCGGCGCGACCGGCGCACAGGGACCCGCCGGTGCCGACGGCTCTACCCCTAACATCCAGGTGGGGACGACCACCACGCTGGCCGCCGGAAGTGCGGCCACGGTGAAGCGGCGGGCCGGAAGCCCGGACGCTGCCCCTATCTTCGACTTCGGCATCCCCAAGGGCGCGGACGCCGTAAACCCAGGCGACATGACCAAGGCGGTCTATGACCCCAAGGGCAAGGCCCAGGACGTTTTTGCCTATGCAGACCAGAAAATGCCCAAGACGGGCGGAGCGTTCACCGGCGGCGTGTCCGGCGTGTCGCCCACCAGCGGCAGCACCAAGGGCTTCCGCAACATCTACTTCGGCAACGGCGCTCCCGCCTCCAGCCTGGGGGCCAACGGCGACGTTTACATCAACATCGGATAAGAGGAGGACACGAACATGATTAAAGCAGGCAATCACACCGTCAGCGACAAGGGCTTCACGGTGGTGATGGAGAACATCGGCGGGGTCCCCCGCCAGGCCGTGGTGGCAGAGCTGCCCGGCGGCATCAGCGACGAGGCCCTGGCCGCGTTCTGTGCCGGTCCCATTGAGGTGCTGGCCGAGGACGGCAGCACCACGGCGACCTACACCGGCCCCTTCCGCGTGGTCTCCCACGGGCTGAAACTGACCCGCACCAGCGAGGACAGCGACGTGGCCGCCCTGACGGCCCAAGTGGCGGAGCTGGAGGCCAAGCTGTCCCACGAGCAGAGCGAGAAGGAAAGCGCCCAGAGCGCCCTTGCACGCCTCAACGAACAGCTTACCACCCTCAAGATGACCCTGGAGGCCAACAGCGCGGACAAGGCCGTGGTTGACAAAGTTCCCGTGGAGGCCATGGATGCGGCGGGCAGCGTGTAAGGACTGGGCGGAGGCTTCCTGCCTGATCTCCAATCTCCTGGCCGAGCTGGAGCAGCCCTGCCGGATATGCCGGGAGGACAGCCTGGTGCTGACCGGGCGCTCCCCCACCGGCGCGACCGTGACCATCCGGCTGGGACCGGACCTGGTGCTGGAGGCAGAGGGCTGCGACGAGTTGCTGGATGCAGCGCGAAAGCGAGGGTGCCCCGATGGCTGACAGACAGACCGATGACTTCAAGCTGGGCAACAAGGCGGCTGATATGTGGCTTTACACGGCAGACGCCTGCGCCAATGAGAAGGTCATCCCCAAGAAATACCGCTACACCACCGGAACGGCCCTGATGAACGGTGCAGAGGCCATCTGCTCGTGCATTGAGGGCGCAAACCTCATTGACCTGCGGGAGAGACCGGCGGAGCGGCTGGCGATGCAGCGGGAGGCCCTTTGCGCGTGCAAGAAGCTGGAGCGGAAGATACTGCGGATGGCAGAAAGCAAGCAATACCCCGGCGTGAGCGGCCAAAAGGCCGCGACCTGGAGCAAGGCGGTGATGACGGTGCGCTATATGTGCGCCGCCTGGTACGAGAAGGACCGGAGCCGCGCTGCCCAGGCGAGAGAGGATGTTCGGCGGCGATAGCTGCCTTTCATTGGGGTATAGCCTGTTCGCGCCGTCAACTGGGGCCTGCGCTCCCCGAACTCGAATGACAACAACGCGTACAACATCAACACCGACGGCACCGTGAACAACAACAACGTGTACAACGCCAACTTCGCGCCGCGCCCCGCTCTGATGGAATTACCGTGTACAAGTAGCCCTTGCGGCGAAAGCAGAGGCCCATCATCAAAGGAGGCTATATCCCGTCGTCCGTGGACATGAACACGGGGGATAAACACATGGCACCGACGCTGCCAGGCTCGCTACCGGGGAAAGACCCGGACACCTCCGGCGGAGGGAGATACTGGCCGCTATCAGCGATGCCGGACCTGCGCTCCACCATCCGAAAACCAAGCAAGGATGTGTGATATGACCTATCAGGAACTATGCTCCTTTGACACCCTATGGACGGCCTACCACCGGGCCAGACGGTGCAAGAGGGGCAAAAAGAGTACGGCACCCTTTGAGTACAGCGCAATCGAGGAGCTGCTGATACTCTCAAAATCGCTTTTGCAAGGGACGCACCAGCCGGACCCGCTGGACGCGTTCTATATCTACGAACCCAAGAAGCGGCTTATCCAGGCCCCGACGTTCCGGGACAAGGTGGTGCAGCACGCGCTCACGGATTACATCGTCTACGACGAGCTGGCCCGGAGCTTCACACTGAACACCTACGCGGCCCAGTACGGCAAGGGGACCCACTACGGGCTGGAGATGCTGAAACGGCACATGAGGACCTATTTCCTGCGGCGGAAGGGAGCGGACGAGGCGGCACGCAAGGCCGCCGGTCTGCCCCACCGGCCCATGGAGGAATGGGACTACGCCGAGGGCTGGGTCATCAAGGGCGACATCCGCCACTTCTTCCAGAGCATCGACCACCGGCGGCTCAAGGCCGCGCTGGAACCCCGGTTTCCCGACCCGGACATCCGGGCGCTGATGTGGCGATACATCGACGCCGTGGACGAGGGCCTGGCCCTGGGACACCAGACGAGCCACATCTACGCGGTGTTCTACGTCAGCTCCTTCATGCACTATGTGGGTGATAAGCTGCACCTGCCGCTGGCAGGGATGTATATGGACGACTGGTATGTGATTTGCCCGGATAAGGCGACAGCGGTTGAGGCTCTGCGCCTTGCAAGGCTTGAATTTGCCAAGCTGAGCCTGGAGCTGAACGACAAGACCAACATCTTCCCCTTGCAAAACGGCATCGACTTCTGCGGCTTCCACACCTATCTGACCCGGACGGGCCAGGTGGTCAGCAAGCTGCGCTACTCCTCCATCAAGCGGATGAAACGACGCATCCGGCTGTGGGAGAAGCAGTACGCAGCGGGCGAGGTGTCGCGGGAGAAAATCATGGAGAGCTTTACCGCCTGGGAGGCACACGCCAAGCACGGCGACACAAAGCAGCTCCGCAGAGAAATGCGGTCCAGGTTGTTGATGGCTCTGGACCGCGCAGACGAGGCCAGGCGGGCGGCGGGCATCCCCGCTGCCCGGCCCGGACCTGACGAAAGGAGAACAAAACGATATGGGACAGTTACTTTCCAATCTGGCAAACGGCAGCCTGGTGAAGCTGGCGGAAAACAGCAAGCCCACCAAGTTCATCAAGCTGGACAATGACCACTACGGCACCGGCACGGGCGTGACCCTTATCCGCAAGGATGCTTTCAGTGAGATCGCATGGAACGCCTCCGACAGCAACGGCTACAAAAACCGTTACTTCGGCTGCACCCTGGACAACTTCTGTGACGGCATCTGGCCGCTGAAACTGGACGAGAAAATCCGGGAGTGCCTGGTCCCCGTCCCCATTGTGGTGGCGGAGGGCAACCAGGTGGCGACGCTGCACACGATCTACCGCAAGGGCTTTGCCATCTCCTGCACGGAGGCGGGCGTGAGCGGCTGGCAGACGGAGGGTAAGGCGTTCAGCTATTTCTCCGACAACGCAAAGCGCATCGCCTATCTGGATGAGACGGCGACCGCCGTCTACTGGGGCCTGCGCTCCCCGTACTCGAATGACTACCACGCGTACATCATCTACACCGACGGCACCGTGTACTACAACCTCGTGTACCTCGCCTACTTCGCTCCGCGCCCCGCTTTTAATCTTAAATCTTCTATCGTTGTATCTGACAGCAAAGACAGCGATGGATGCTACACGGTTGAGAGCGTGCCGGGCAACGACGGAGGGCTGTATGTGAAGAACAACGGCCTGTGGGTCCGCGCGGTGTAAGAGAAGCACCCAGAAAGCCGGGCAGCGGCACGCCGCCGCCCGGCAAATTCTATGAGAGGAGGCGGCGGTATGCCGAGCATCAATGAAGTTATCGAACGGGTGAACCGGGCGAGGCCAGACGCCATCGACGACGAGACCAAGGCGGCGTGGCTGCTGGAGCTGGACGGACAGCTCTACCGGGAGACCATCCTGCGGCACCAGCTCACGAGCGGGCGCGGGGCCAAGGGACCCGTCGCCGTCTGCCCCACCTGCGGCGGGACGGAAATCACCTATGACCGGGTGATGGACAGCAATCTGTGTCCGGCGTGCGGCTGGACCGACCTGCCGGACTTTCCCAAGGCGTTCCCGGAGGACGGGGACAAGCCCCTGCTGGTGGAGGCCCCCTACGACGGGCTGTACGACCTGTACCTTATGAGCAAGGTAGACTTCTACAACCGGGAGGCCGACAACTACAACAACTCCGCCCTGGCGTACAACGCGGCGCTGGACGAATGGCGGAAACAGTATCACCGCAGGCACCTGCCCATCGGCGGCGGGGGTCTGACGGGTCTATTTTAGGAGGATGGGCGAGATGAACCTGCCATACATGACGGCGGCGACCGGCAAGAACCGCAAGCAGATCATCACCTTTGCCGGGCTGAACTACGGCCAGGGGGCCGGGGACGGCGAGCTGGCAGAGAGCTGGGGCCTCTCCTCCGCCCGCTTCCCGTGCCTCAGTCAGCGGGACGGGCGCAAGACCGCCGGGACCTACACCAGCCCCACGGGGCTGTACGCACGGGGGAAGCTGTGCGTGGTGGACGGGACCGACTTTCTCTATGACGGCAAGGTGGTGGGCCATGTGACTGCGGGCGAAAAGCAGTTTGCCACCATCAACACCAAAATCGTCATTTTCCCCGATAAGGTCTACTACGACACGGAGGCGGAGAAGTTTGGGATGCTGGCGGCGGAATACCCCGGCTTCCCCGGCGACGTGACCTTCACGGCCAACACCCTGACCGTGCCGGAGCAGAGCTACATCGACCAGGCGGCGGAAAACGCAGAGACCAAGGGCAGCGTGGCCGCCGACACATCCATCACCGCCTACACCGGGGCCAGCGTGAACAAGACCACGGGAGCGCTGACTATGAGCGGCGGGACCGCAGGGACCCCGGACAAGCTCAAGGCGGGCGATTACATTCAATACGACTGCGACAGCTCCAAGGAGTACATGGTGGTACAGAGCAGCGCAAAGCAGAGCGACGGGACCTACCAGATCACCTATCTGCTGCACACGGCGGCGCTGCACAAATACCCAGGCTTCGACGAGCTTTTCAAGGCCGGAGACGCAATCGAAATCTCCGGCTGTACGACCTGCGCCGCGAACAACGGCAGCCACATCATCCGCTCCCTGGAGGCGCGGAAGCTGACCTTCACCAAGGACATCTTCACCAAGACCGGCGTGGAGGCCGGGACGGTGATGCTGGAGCGGAAGGTGCCGGACCTGACGTGCATCTGCGAGTGCGATAACCGCATCTGGGGCGCGGAGGGCAAGACCATCTACGCCAGCGCCCTGGGCGACCCGACCAACTTCTACGTCTACGACGGGGTGTCCACGGACAGCTACGCCGTGGCCGTGGGCACGGAGGGCGAGTTCACCGGGTGCATCGCCTACTCCAGCACGGTGCTGTTCTGGAAAGAGAATTGCCTGCACAAGGTCCTGGGCAGCTATCCGGCGCAGTATGAAATCTACACCTACACGGTGCCCGGCATCCAGAAGGGCAGCGAGAAGTCCCTGGCCGTCATCAACGAGACGCTGTTCTACAAGGGCCGCAACGGTGTGTACGCCTACTCCGGCGGGACCCCGGAGCTGCTGACGGAGAACTTCGGGACCCGGCGCTTCTTCGACGCGGTGGGCGGCACAGACGGCGAGCGCTACTACATCTCCATGCGGACGGAGAAGGGTGACTGGGAGCTGTACGTCTTTGATACGCTGCGGGCCATCTGGCTGCGGGAGGACGCGACCCACGCGCTGGACTGGGCCTATCTGGACGGGACGCTCTACTTCCTGGACGGGGCCACGGGCAAGCTGATGACCACCGGGCAGGACTACTCCGAGGAGGGCCTGGTGAACTGGAGCGCAACGCTGTGCCAGATGGACGAGACGAGCCACGGGCGCAAGTGCTATTCCAAGCTGTACCTGCGGGCGGACCTGGATGCCGGGTCCTGGCTCAAGGTGGAGATCAGCACGGACGGCAAGCCCTTCCGGCAGGTGTTCTCCACCCACAACGAGCGGGCCAAGACCCTGCAAGTCCCCATCCTGCCGGTGCGGTGCGACAACTTCCGCATCCGGCTGTCCGGCAAGGGCGGATGCCTGGTCAAGAGCATCATCCGGGAGTTCGCCCTGGGCAGCGAATATTAAGGGGGTGACAGGGCATGGCAACCACCCTCCCCGGCTCCCCTCCTTCGTTTGACCGCAACGACGTGAACGGGACCGTAAAATCTCTGTGCAACTACACCAGAAACCTGCAAGAAAATCTGGACTTCATGCTGGGGCAGCTTCAAAAGAGCATGACCGCCATACAGACCAGTGTGGAGGGGCTGAACAGCAAGGTCTCCAGCCTGCAAACCACCCTCTCCGGGGTGCAGCAGAGCGTGAGCACACTGGGCAGCGAGTACAACAAGCTGGCAGCCCGCGTGACGGCGCTGGAGCAGAAAACCAACTGAAAGAGGAGGTAATCCGACATGGCAAAACCCGATATGTCCAGGAACAAAGACCTGGCGGGCAAGACCGTCTCCAAGGGCGGCTACAACATCAGCTATAACGAGAACGGCTATGCCACCAGCGCCATCAAAACCGGGAGCAAGACCGGCAAGGCCGCCGCGCCCAGCGCCGACACGGTGAGCGGCGGCGGCAGCGACCGGGGCAGCTACGGCGGCAGCGTATATGACCAGGAGCATTTTTCCAATGACGAGCTGCGGAGCGCGGCGGAGGTCCGGGCGGCAGCGGCGGCAGGCAAAACGACCTGGGCAGACGCCCACGACTATGTGGAGCGCATCCGCAGCAACTACGGCTATTCCGGCGACAGCGACGGCAGCCGCTACATCCCCCTGGAGATGGGCGGCGGCGGACGAGGAAACGGAGGCGGCGGCTTCTCCTACGAGGCGGCCCCCACCTACACCAGCCGCTACCAGAGCCAGATCGACGACCTGACCCGCCAAATCCTTAACCGGGAGGCGTTCAGCTACGACCCGGAGAAGGACCCCACCTATCAGCAGTACAAGGAGAGCTACACGCGCAGCGGCGAGCGGGCGATGCAGGACACCCTGGGGCAGGTCAGCGCCCGCACGGGCGGCCTTGCAAGCAGCTATGCGGGCAGCGCAGCGCAGCAGACCTATGACAACTACATGGGGGCGCTGGCCGATAAAATCCCGGAGCTGAAACAGCTTGCCTACTCCATGTACCAGGACGAGGGCAACACCCAGAGGGCAAACCTGGAAATGCTGGTGGCCCTGGAGCAGGGCGACTACGCCAAGTACGCCGACCTCCTGGCCCAGTACAACACGGACCGGAGCTTCGACTACGGCGTGCATCGGGACAATATCAGCGACGAGCGCTACAACAACGAATGGAACTATTCCGTGGGCCGGGACCAGATCGCGGACAAGCGCTACGAGGACGAGACCGCTTACAACCGGGAGACCTACAAGGACGAGACGGAGTACAACCGGGCGCTGGCAAAGGCCCAGACCCTCGCGGCGGGCGGCGACTTCTCCGGCTACAAGTCCCTGGGGTACACGGACCAGGAGATCGCGGGCCTCAAGAGCGCATACAACAAGGCGCAGGCATCCGCCCGCTCCGGCGGCGGGTCCTCCAGAGGCGGCAGCTCCGGCGGAAGCAAGAGCGGCGGCTCAAGCGCCAGCGAGGACGTGTACGCAGGAATGTACAAGGCGGGCATCCGCAGCGAGGGCGACGCATACGCCTGGCTGCTGTCCGCCGGGTACAACACCACCCAGGCCGGAAAGCTGGCCGGGTATTACGCCGACTGGATGAAGAACCAGGGCGGCAAGGGCAGCGGCAGCGACGCCCAGATCGGCAACCGGCACGGGGATAGCTGGATTTATATTCCCGGCCATGGCCGCTTCACCTACGACGAGGTGGAGAACTACGTCAACAGCGGAAAGGTCATCGAGACCTACGACAGCGCGACCAACACCTACACCTACAAATGGAACGGCAACAAGAAGTAAGGAGGCGGCCCTATGGCAAGCGCAAGCGATTTTTTGAAGAAGCGGACAGCGGCGCGGCAGCAGGCCGAGAGCATCCAGAGCAGCGATAAGACCCCCCTGGGCAAGAATGACGACGGCACCGTAACGCGGGCGAGCAACTTTCTGCGGAACAAAGCCGCAGAACGCCGGGCCGTCATCGACCAGCAGTACGGCAAGGATGCCTACGGCGGCAGCGGCAGATACGAGGCGGACAAGGCCCAGGGCTTCAATTCCTGGCTGGAGAGCGTGAACGGCCTCTCCAGCCAACTGGGCAGCGACTACCAGAGCCGGGACGGCAAATTCCAGAGCGCCGCCGACTTCGGGAAGTACCGGGACGACAACGACGCCCGCATCAGCGTGATGCAGAACCGGGCCAACGCCTACCGCACCTACTTCCAGGACAACCGGGAGAAATACGGAGAGGACACCGTGAGCGGCGTCCTCTCCGCCCTGGACCAGGGCAGCAAGTACCTGGAGGAGCTGCGGGGCGGGCTGAACAGCGAGTATGACTTCTGGTCCCAGTTCAAGGACGAGAACGACTACAACACCTACCAGCGGGGCAAGGAATATGCCGCGCTGGCGGAGAAACCCGATTTTGCAGAGAAAAGCCAGTACAAGAGCACGGCCAACGGTCAGGAGAAATTCAACGCCTGGAGCGGGACCTACTCCAACAGCGGCTTTGACGACATCGCCTACGACTACATCAACCGCAACGAGGAGGCCCGCAGCCGCCAGATGCTCTCCGACATCCAGAGCAACGCGTCCCTGCTGGGCCTGGACAACAGCGAGCGGCGGGAGATGACGGATGACGAGATCGCCACCTTCAACTACCTGTACGCCCAGGACAGTGCCAACGGCGACGCGGAGCACAAGAACGCCTACGCCTACATCGACTACCTGACCAGCGACCTCAACTACCGCCAGCGGGCCAAGGCGGAGGAGGAATGGGCCGCCTACGCCAAGGAGCACCCGGTGGGGTCCTCCGCGTTCAGCGTGCTGGAAAGCCCCCTCAAGGGCCTTTCCTACCTGGGCCAGGCGGCGGATTACCTCTCCGACGGGGAAATTGACCAGAACGCAGGCTACAACAAGTTCAGCTACATCAACAGCGCCATCCGCAACGAGGTGAACACCATTGTGGAGGACAACTGGGGCGGCGTGGGCAGCTTTGCCTATCAGACCGGCATGAGCATGGGCGACTTTCTGCTGAATACCGCCATCACCGGCGGCAACCAGGCGCTCTCCCTTGCCATCATGGGCACCGGCGCGGCGGCGGATGCCACCATCTCCGCAAAGGACCGGGGCCTGTCCGACAACCAGGCGTTCGCCCTGGGCACCATCGCAGGCGCGGCGGAGATCATCACCGAGAAGGTCAGCCTGGATGCCCTGCTGGACAAAACCGCGCTCACCAAGAGCGCCATGGGCTACTTCCTCAAAAACACCCTGGCCGAGGGCAGCGAGGAAGTGGGCAGCGACATCATCAACCTGGTGGCCGACGTGCTCATTTCCAAGGACAAGAGCGAGTGGCAGACCTCCATCGACGCCTACGAGGCCGAGGGCATGACCGAGAAGGAGGCGTTCTGGCGGGCCGTCCGGGACCAGGCGGAGAACATGGGCCTGGACTTCCTGGGCGGCGCTGTCTCCGGCGGCGTGATGTCCGGCGCTGGTATCGCCATCAACGCGGGTCTGAATGAATACGGCGCACGGCGCACCGGCGCGGAGTTCCAGGCGATGGGCGACGACGTGGTGCAGGCCACCATCCAGGAAGGGCTTGCAAGCGACCCCAGCACCCAGAGCTACAAGCTGGCCGTGCAGCTCCAGCAGAAGCTCGACGCCGGGCAGACCCTCACCAACGCAGAAATCGGGCGGCTGTACCAGGCCAATGTGCAGGCCATCGACGCGGAGGACGGCAGCGGCGACCTGCTGCTGCGGGCCGCCGAGGAAGTGACCCAGAAGGGCCGCGTGACCAACAACACCGCCATCGACATTTTGAGCAACCCCACCGCCATCAACACGCTGACGCAGGAGGCGGGGCTGAACATCAGCGAGGACATGAGCAAGTCCCAGCAGCGCAAGGCCGTCAAGAACGCCGTGGCGACCCTTGCAAGGACGCAGAGCGACGTTTCTGCGAACGCGAGGGAAACTGCCCCCGCCGCAACGGAAGCCCGGCAGGCGGCCACGCAGGAGACCGTGCGCCCCGCCATGCAGGTGGAGCAGCAGCGCCCTGCGGCGCAGCAGGCGTATGACATCCGCCGCGTGCGGGATGCTGCGGCCAGCCTGGGCGAGAACGGGGCCAAGGCCCTCTCCGCCAGCTACGACGGCAGCGTGCGGGCCGACGACTACTACGCAGGCTTCGCCTCCTACTATGAGGCGGGCATCTCCGGCATCGACATGGACAAGGTGCAGAGCCGCTATGCCGCGCAGCTCAACCAGGCGCAGCGCTTCGCGGCCTACTCCGCCGGTCAGAACGACGCGGCGGCCTCCCTGGCCCTGGAGCGGGAGGGCGTCAAGAGCGCCACGGTGTACGGCGACGAGGCGGGCTTCGTGCAGTCCGGACATTCCGCCAGCCTGCCCAAGGAGACCGTGCGCTTCTACGACAGCCTGGCCCGTGCCGCCGGGGTGAAAATCCAGATGGCAGAGGCCACCGGCAAGGGCGGCGCAAACGGCTGGTACAGCAACGGCATCATCCACATTGCCAACGACGCCGAGAACCCCGGCACCGTGGTGGCAAAGCACGAGATCACCCACCGGATGCAGGAGATGGCCCCGGAGGCATACCGGAAGTACCGCGACTATGCCATGTCCGCGCTGACCGAGCGGGACGGCTCTACCGCCTCCATCGTGGAGCAGTACAAGAGCCGCTACGCCGAGGCAGGCGTGAACCTCTCCACGGAGCAGGCCATGGACGAGATCGCCGCCGACTTCACCGAGGCGCTGACGGTTGACCCGTCCAGGTTTGAGACCCTGGCAAAGGAAAACCGCAGCGTGGCCCGGAAGCTGCTGGACGCCGTGCGGGACTTCATCCGCAAGGTCAAGTCTCTGTTCAAGGGCAACAAGACCGCGCAGAACCAGGCCGCCGCCAACGCCTACGGCGTGAGCATCGACACCCTGGAGGAAGCGGCGCGCCTCTGGGAGGAGGCACTGAAAGCAACCAGCGAGCAGACGGCAAACAAAAACGCCGCCCAGACGGACGGCGGCACAAAATTCTCTATCAAACGGACCTCTCAAATGACGCTGGCCCAGCAGCTCAAGATGTTTTACGACGGGAAGATGGCCTCCAGCGATGCGTTCTACTTCGGGGAGACCCCTGCGGTGCTGGAGAAGTCCGGCTTTGATGCACTGCCCCTGGCTATGACCATCGGAGACTTCCGCAAATCCACCCAGAAGAAGCACAACATCCCCCGCCGCGCTCTGAAAAACCTTATGGGCAACCTGGCTTCCCCTCTGTTCTCCTTTGGGAGTGGAGACCGGGCCGGTATCGTTCTGAACGACATCGACGGCGACGGCTACACGCTGCTGGCAGCGCTGGAGCGCGGGACCGATATGGACCGCAAGCCTGTCAATGTCATCAACAGCCTGTACGGCCTGGAGCACCCGGCGGAATGGATTAAGAACCAGATCGACAGCGGGAACGAGTTTGTCCTGTACGATGAAAAAAGAGCAAATGCGTTTCTCCAGACCTACGGCTACATGGCCTCGGTGGGAGATGGCATTCGCTCTACGGGTGAGAGTGTAACCCAGAACGGGGCGGAAGTCAAGACCAAATTTTCTCTCAAGACCCCGGTGGAGGAGACGGACAAGCTGCTGGCCCTGCACAACAAGGACGAGAACAGCATCCTGGCTGCCATCAAGCTGGGCGGCCTGCCCATGCCCTCCATCGCCATTGTAAAAGCCAGGGACGGGCACACCAAGTACGGCCCCATCTCCCTTGTGTTCAGCAAGGACACCATCGACCCGCAGCTATTCCGCGCCAACAAGGTGTACGGCGGCGACGCCTGGACGCCGACAGCTCCGCGAGTAGATTACCCCGTGAACAGCAAAAAGGCATCCCAGGTGGAGCACGAGCTACACCGGCTTGCCGGGGATGTCTCCGTGGCCGGGGGTATCTTCGGGAACAGCGCCGCCCTGCGCTCTGTGGGCATCGACGACACCAGCACCAGGAGCACGGCAGAGCTGGCGGAGAGACTGGCCTCCACAGACACGGTGCGGGCGGCCTATCTGGCAGACCAGGGCAAGAGCCTGGAGCCGGTGAAGATGGACAAGGTGTGGGACAAGTTCGGTAACGACACCCTGCAAAAGGTGGTTGACCGCCTGGGCGTGAACACGCTGGCTGAAATCGAGGCCAACCTGGAGACCGGCGAGAGCGTGAAGGACGCCCTGGGCGAGAATGCCGAGGTCATCCGCGACATTCTCCGGGACTACTACCGGGAACAGGGCGAACCCATGCTCCGCAGAATGGCCGTCAAGAGGCATTGGACCGACGCGGAGATCAACGAAAGACGGCAGACCCGCATCGACAATTCCATGGACGGCGTTTCCATCTTCACCCTGGAGGACATCGTTCACCACGCATGGGATATGTACCAGGACGGCGGCGCGACCAAGGGCGAAATTGACCGGATGGCTACCTCTGACGCGCTGCGCAGCGCCGTGGATGACCACGCCGTTGAGGAGTGGATTGCCGGGAAGCTGGACGGCCTGCTGGGCGAGGCGGGCATCTACAATGGCAAGGACCCCTACACCCCCTCCGGCAATCTCCGCAGCTTCTCGCAGCTCCACTATGCCTACACCCTGGAGAACATCGTCAAGGCGATGAAGGAGGGCCAGGAGGAGCGCGGCGGCAACACCTGGGGCGCAAGCGCCAAGACCCTGCAATCCGTGGCGACGCCGGAATACCGCAGCATCCAGGAGATCAAGGCGGACAGTGGGCGGCTGGGCATGGACGAGGGGGCCGAGTATGAAGCAAAGCTCCAGGCCATTGATGACCAGATCGGCAGCATCATCACGAAGATCAAGCAGGGAAACAAGGCTCATTCCGACAATTCCTTCGTCGAGAGCGACATCATCGGCAGCATCCTGATGGAAACGTCCAAGGGCAAGAGGACGGTGGACGCTATCATGCGGGCCTTCTCCAAGGAGGGGTATAAAATCAGCAGCCAGACGGCCCAGGACATCCAGGCCGTCTACCAGGCAGCGGCGGAAATGCCCACCGGCTACTTTGAGGCCAAGCCCCAGCGGGCCGTCGGCTTCGACGAAGTGCTGGCCGCCGTCATCCCCGATGACAGCAGCAAAAAGCTGCGGGACGGTCTGGAGCAGGCCGGTGTGCGGATGCTGGAATACAAGACCGGAGACGACGCGGACCGCCTTGCCAAGATCAACAGCGTGGACAATGCCCGCTTCTCCCTCAAGGGAAGGGACATTCTCCAGGAGAACGCCGCCTTGCAGGAGGAAAACCGGCTGCTGCGGGAGCAGATGAAGGACTACATCGCCATCCAGCGCCGAAACGGGAAGCTCCAGGAGAGCCGGGACTACTGGCAGGGCCAGACCCGGCGGACCCAGCGCGTGACCACGGACAAAAAGGCCGTGACCGCCGCCGCGAAACAGCTTATCCAGAACTACGGGGCCGACATCGCGGTGAAGGACATCCAGGGAGACCTCCAGAGCCTCTATGACTACATCGCCAGCGGCTACGACGGCAAGGACGAGCTGACCTACACCGAGGCTCGCCGCCGGGCGGAGGACATCGCGGAAACCCTGGTGAGCAACGCGGTGGCTGTGGACAGCGATATGTACGATGCGTACAGCGACCTGCGGGACTACCTGCGGACGACCAAGATCATCTACGGCAAGGAGTACCACGGGGACATCGCGGACTATGGCGACTTCCGCAAGCGGCAGTTCGGACGGCTGAACCTGGGCAGCGAGGGCCACACCAACATCGACCAGGTGTACCAGGAGCTTTCCTCCCGCTGGCCGGAGTTTTTCAGCGAGCAGGAACAGACCCACCCAACGGACCAGCTCCTCCATATCGTGGAAGTGCTGGACGGCATCAGCGAGATCAACGAGTACAACCCCTTCTCCCACCACATGGACCAGGCCGTGACCGGCGCGGCGAACGAGATCATGGAGACCTTCTTCGACCTGCCCCAGACGCGAAAGACCTTTGCGGACCGGCAGGCATTGAAGCTGGAGAACGCCAAGGCCAAGGGCCGGGAGCAGGTCCAGAAGGTGCGGGAGCAGTACACCACCCGCCTGGCGGAACTGCGGGAGCAGAACCGGCAGCGGGTACAGAACGCCATCGCCAAGGAGCGGGAGACCCGCGAGCGGCAGATGGGTGCCCTGAAAGACCGCTATGCGGCCAAGGACGCAGCGGGCCGGGAACGCCGGGCGGCCCGTGAGCTGCGGGCCAAAATCACCCGCCATGCAAGCGCTCTGTCCCAGAAGCTCCTCCGCCCCAGCGACCAGCACCACATCCCGGAGGCCATGCGCGGAAGCGTGGCCGCTATGCTGGAGAGCATCAACCAGGAGAGCCAGTACACCCTCGACGAGAACGGCAAGCGGGTGAAGGATGGCAGCGGCACCCCAACCAAGCGAACCGAGGCGTTCCGCGCCCTCAAGGAGCAGTACGCCAAAATCGTGGCCGAGGGCGGGGATATGGTCATTGACCCCTCCCTGCTGGGCAGCGACGCCGACGGCATCAAGGGCGGCTTTGATGCGGTCATCGCCATGAAGGACACCAAGCTGGCCGACATGAGCGTGGCGCAGCTCCAAACCGTGTGGCAGGTGGTCAAGGCTGTTGAGCACAGCGTGAACACGGCGGGGAAAGTCCTGTCCAAGGCCAAGTACGCCAGGACGGCGGACTGGGCGCAGGCTCTCTCCATCGGGACCAGCAGCCGCCGGGCCAAGAACAGCCTGACCCGCAACCACGCCCTCATTGACCTGGAGACCCCGTACACCTTCTTCTCCCATTACGGAGAGGCGGGCAAGGCGGTCTACCGGATGCTGCGGGACGCGCAGGACCAGCAGCAGCTCATGGTGGACCATGTGGCCGAGGAGGTCCGCAAGATCGTGGACCCCAAGACGGTGAAGAAGCTGGAGGCGACCACGCATACCTTCATCACGGAGCGAGGCGAGAAACTGACCCTTTCCACGGCCCAGGTGATGGAGCTGTACGAGCTGGTGAAGCGCAAACAGGCCCACGACCACCTGCTCAAGGGCGGCGTGGTCCAGCCAGAGATCAAAACCTCGCAAATCCGGCGCGGCACGGACAGCATCCGCCTGACGGAGGGCGACCTGGTGAACATCACCGGGACGCTGACACCGGAGCAGGTGAAGATCGCGGACGGCCTGCAAGGACTGACCCGTGGCGTGCTGGCCGACTACGGCAACAAGGCCAGCATGGAAGCCTATGGTTATAAAAAGTTCACCGAGAGCGACTACTGGCCCATCAAATCGGCCAAGGAGGGCCTGCACAGCAACATCGAAAAGGGCGGCAACAACACTCGCTCCATTAAGAACATCGGCATGGCAAAGACCACGATGCCCCACGCGAGCAACGCCCTGGACCTGGCGGGCATCTTCACCACCTTTGCCAACCACGCCTCCGACATGACGGACTATGCCTCCTGGCTCTGCACGATGGAGGACATCAACCGCCTGTTCAACTACCAGTTCCGGGACGAGGAGGGCAACCCAACCGGCAAGACCATCAAGGGCCTGCTGGACCGCGTGGGCGGCCCCGGCAGTCAAAAATACTGGCACAACCTGATGGAGGACATCCAGAACGGCATCAACGCCCCCGGCGACAGCCCCATGTGGGACATCGCCGGAAAGACCATCGGCGGCTTCAAGGGCGCAGCCGTGGGCGCGAACATCCGCGTGGTCATCCAGCAGCCCACGGCGTTCTTCCGGGCGGCGGCGGTACTGGACCCCCAGGACATGGCGCGGGGCCTTGCAAGAGGCGTTACGCGGGGCAGCGGATGGAAGAAAGCCCTGCAATACTCCCCCATCGCCATGCGGAAGGATGCGGGCGGCTTCGACATCTCCAGCCCCTACAAGATGACCGAGACGCTGTTCGACAACCGGACGAACGTGCGGAAGCTGAACGACGCCCTTTCCGCCCCTGCGGGCGCGGCGGACGCCGTGACCTGGGGCAAGCTGTGGAACGCCTGCGAGTGGGCCACGGCGCGGGAACACCAGGGCCTCACCAAGGGCAGCGAGGCGTTCTACCGGCAGACGGCAAAGCTGTTCGCGGAGGTCATCGACCAGACCCAGGTGGTAGACGGCGTGCTCCAGCGGTCCAACATCATGCGCTCCAGCAACGCGGTGGTGAAGCAGGCGACCAGCTTCATGGGCGAGCCTATTATGAGCCTCAACCTGCTGATGCGGGCCTATGACCAGGTGCGCTACGAACAGAACAGCCAGAAGCGCGGCAAGGCCATCAAGACGATGGGCCGGGCGGCCACGGCCCTGGTGGTGACGAACGTGGTCAACGCTCTGGCCCAGAGCCTTATCGACGCCATGCGCGACGATGACGAAGATAAAAAATACTGGGAGCGCTTCCGGACTGCGTTCACCGGCATCTCCGGTGACGAGGAGACCCCCTGGGAGAAAGCCTGGAACGCCATCATGGAGGGCAACGTCGGCAGCAACATGAACCCCCTGGGGCAAATCCCCTTTGTGAAGGACGCGCTGTCCATCATGCAGGGCTACGACGTGTCCCGCACGGAAATGGAGATCGTGTCCGACCTTATCCAGGCCGGACAGACGGCCATCCAGAGCGCCGACGGCCAGGGCAAGCGGACCAGGGCCTACGCCCTCAAGGGACTGCTGGCCGCCGGTGCAAAGATGTTCGGCATCCCGGCCTCCAACCTGGCGCGGGATATGTGGGGCCTGGCCCGGAGCGCGGCGGTGGAGACCGGCAACATCCCGCTCCAGTATGAGATGGAAAAGGCTATCTACAACATCTCCAACACCGGCAACAAGAACCGCTATTACGCCATTCTGTACCGGGCGCTGGAGCAGGGCGACATGGACACCTACCAGCACATCAGGGACGACCTGATGAACAGCATGGGCGTGGACGGCGCAAGCATCGACAGCGCCATGCGGAGCCGCTACAACAAGGCCGTTGAGAAGGACCCGGACTACACCCTGCCCCAGATGGCACGGGACCTTATCGGCAGCAGGGACAAATACGCCCCGGTCAAGGAGAAGGAGGAAACCTTCGGTGCGGACGACCTGGGCAGCAGCGCCTACCGGGCATACTCCGACCAGCGGGCCAACGACTACCGCAGCATGGCCGACGACCTGACGAGCAGCCCTATTTTCCAGGGAATGGACGACGAGACCCGCGACAAGGTGCTCAAGGCAGCCTATGATCTGGCCGACAAGAGCGCCCTGGCGGACCATTCCGACGGGCAGTACGAGGTCAGCACCAAGTGGATGGCCCAGGCCGACGACGCAGAGGCCCAGGGCATCGAACCCTGGGAGTATGTTCTGTTCCACACCGCCTACAACGAGATGGAAGGGACCAAGGACGCAGACGGTAAGACCGTGAAGGGCGAGGCCAAGAGCGACCATGTGCGGGAATGGCTGGAGGACTTCTCCGGCCTGACCGACGAGCAGCGGGCTTTCCTTTGGGGGACCGTCTACACCAGCGAATGGTAAAGAAAGAAGGGCCGGGAGTTAATCCCAGCCCTTCTTATTTTCTTCAAACGCTGCCGCCGTAGCTGCACGCTCTACAAAATCGGCCTTGTCTGCATCCGTGTCTATCCCGTGCGAGCGGAAATATTTGTCCAGTTCCCCGTCTCTTTTGAGTGGAATTTCCAAGGACGGGTGCCGCTTTCGCTCTCCGCTCTCGCGCAAGTCCCAGAACGAACGGAGAACGAAATAGACAATCAATGCAAGAAATATTACTTTGCCCATGCTCTCCCCTCCTCACGGTCTGCATACGGAGCAGGCGTATTTGCCGTCCCGCTCCGCATCTGCGGGCGATTTATAATAGACCCGGTTTTCCTCCAGGATGTTGTCCACATAATCGCAGGTGAGCCGGTGGTACTTATCGCTGTTGGCGCTTGCCACCACTTCCTCCACCCGCTGGGCGCTCGCCACCGCCGCCTTTGCCGCCGGAGCTGCCGAGGCGGGCCGCGTCGCAAAGAGCAGCGCTATGGCAAAGAAAACAGCGCAGAGGACCAGGGCGATATTGCGCTGCTTTTTATATGCACGGGCTTCCTGTTCTGCCTTTCCGGCCTTTGCATTTGCATAGTTCAGGCTATCCCGCAGGGAGTAGGCCCGCTCGCTCAACCAAGCCTCGAAACAATCCGGGCCAGATGAAGGGAAGTTCCCATCTTTATACCGCTGCGCCATTGTTTTCTCCCATTCCTGCTTATAACTGGGGAGCAACATGGGTCCCATTTTCAAGCTCATTCAGTTTTCCTCTCTTTCAAATTTTTATCCGCTTCGGGGCGAAAAGGATGCGGGGCTTTGATATGCTCAATGGGAAAGGCAGGTGATACCAATGGAGTGGAACATCATTGTGGGACTGGTATGCACGGTGCTGGGCGCTGTCATCAGTTATGCCACCTTCTCCCGCAACAAGGGAAAAGACGACAGGAGCAACGGCCAACAGCTCGGCACCGTTTTGACAGAGCTGGGGTACATCAAGTCCAACACGGACGAGATCAAGACGGAACAGCGAGAGCAGCGCAAGACCAACACAGCGGTGGAGGGCCGTCTGGCTGCCGTGGAGGCCAGCGCCAAGTCCGCACACCACCGCATTGACCATCTGGAGGCGGTACGAGATGAAGAACATTAAGACGACCACGCGGCGGCTGTTCGTGACAACGCAGATCGCCGCGCTGGGGTGGGTCACGATGTCCTACCTCATCGCCCTGTACGCCACGGTGCGCCTGGGCCAAGTGTTCCCGGTGGTGGACCTGTCCGAGCAGGCCATCGAGACCATCCTGGGCGTGAACGTCCTCAAGGTGGTGGAGAACATCTTCGAGCACAACGACGGGGTGGTGTTCGGCAAGAGCAACGCACCGGAGAAGAAAATCAAACGAGATTGCTAAAGGAGGAAATCGAAATGAAAACCTATATCGGCACGAAAATCATTGAGGCGGTCCCCGCTATTCGCAAGGGCTGCAAAGTCTATGAGAAGGACCAGCCCATCGCCATGGGCATGGTCCCCGATGAGGAGGGCTATAAGGTCTGCTACCCGGACGGCTACGAGAGCTTTAGCCCCAAGGCCGTGTTTGAGGAAGCGTACCGCCCCATCGACAGTATGAACTTCGGGCTGGCTATCGAGGCCATGAAGAAGGGGAAGAAGTGCAGACGGGCGGGCTGGAACGGAAAGAACCAGCACATTGAGCTGGCCTCTGCCATCAGTTACACGTCCCCGGCTGGCACAATCGTCAATGCCGAGCACGCGGCCATTGGAAACAAGGCTATCGCATTCTGCGGCACTTCCGGCGTGCAAATGGGATGGCTTGCAAGCCAGGCGGATATGCTGGCCGACGACTGGGAAATCGTGGAGTAAAGGAAGGAGCACATCATGGATATTACGACCATCATTGAAGCGGCGGCTGCCCTTGTGGCTGCCGTCATCACCGCCGTGGTCATTCCCTATATCAAGAGCCGGACCACGGCCCAGCAGCAGGCGGAGATCAATGCCTGGGTGAAAATCGCCGTGACGGCTGCGGAGCAAATCTACCGTGGCAGCGGGCGCGGCGAGGAGAAGAAAGCCTATGTCCTCAACTGGCTGGCGGAGCACGGCATCACCCTGGACGAGGACCGCATCGACGCGCTCATTGAGGCCGCCGTCTACGAACTCAACCACGGCGTTCTGAAAGAAGGTGCGGGCAATGAGTAACAGCCCGCTGGTCAGCTACACCAAGCTGTCCCCCAACCATTCCGGCAAGCGCAAGCACACCATCGACACCATCTCCATCCACTGTATGGCCGGGAACCTGTCCGTGGAGCGCTGCGGCGAACTGTTCCAGAACAAGGAACGCCAGGCCAGCAGCAACTACGGCATCGGCAGCGACGGGCGCATCGGCCTGTATGTGGACGAGGCCAACCGTTCGTGGTGTACCTCCTCCGCCAGCAACGACAACCGGGCCGTCACCATCGAGGTGGCGAACACCGTTGCCAAGGACCCGTGGCCGGTCTCCGACGCGGCCTACAAGTCCCTCATTGACCTGCTGGTGGACATCTGCCAACGCAACGGCATCCCCAGGCTGCTTTGGAAGGGAGATAAAAACCTCGTAGGTCAGGTAGACCGGCAGAACATGACCGTCCACCGCTGGTTTGCGGCGAAAGCCTGCCCTGGTGACTGGCTTTACAGCCGCCACGGCCAGATCGCCGCAGAAGTCAACAAAAGACTGGAGGCCGCAAAGGCCGGAAAGGATGAAGAAACTATGGACACCAAACAGCTCACGAGCTGCGCCGACACCGGGGACAACCCCTCCGCCTGGGCCAAGGAGGCTACCGACTACTGCAAGCGCAAGGGCATCTTCGCCGGAGACGGCGCGGGCAACTATGGATGGCAGAAGCCCATCACCCGCGAGGCCACGGCCCAGATCATCTACAATCTGCTGGAGGCCGCCGGTATGCTGGAGAAGCTGCCGGACGTGAAGTGAGATATTCCCACTTTTTGTACCAAAACGATAAAGACTGTAAATCTTTATTACAAAGATAGCCCTTTTCCGTGGTACTGTCAAGGTGCCAAGGAGGGGCTGCGTGTGAAGATTTACGATTTTGAGGGACAAAAGAATATCTCCGGCGACCGCATCCACCAGGTGCGGGCGACCAAACGCATCTCCCAGGCGGACCTCGCTGCGAGGATGCAGGTCAAGGGCGTGTTCATCGAGCGGGAGGCCATCAGCAAGATAGAGACCGGGGACCGCTTCGTGACGGACTACGAGCTGATGATCTTTGCCGAGGTCCTGGGCGTGACGATGGACTGGCTGACCGGAAAAGAATAAAAAAATTTGAAATCCCCCTACGGATAGTAGGGGGATTTTTGCATCTTCCGGGGCTATTGACATGGCCGAAAAAAGTGTGCTAAAGATATACAAATGCTATGCAAAAGTATTGCAAATGGAGGTTTTCCTATGCCGAGATATAAGGGCGCACACTTGACCTGGAACGACAGATTGACCATTGAAAAAATGCTCCGCGAGGGGTACAGCAAGCCGCAGATCGCCCGCTATCTGGGCGTGCATCACAGCACGGTCTACGACGAGTGCCGGAGGGGCGCGGTGGAGCTGAAACGCAGCGACCTGACCACCTATATCTCCTACTCCGCCGATGTCGCCAAGGACTACCACCTGGACCGCAAGAAGAACATGGAAAAGCCTCTGAAAATAGGCAAAGACCACCGGCTGGCCCGGTGGCTGGTCAAAACCATCTCCGAGGGGTATTCCCCGTCTGCTGCCTGCTCCATGCTGGGCAAAACGCCGGAGACCACCTTCTCCTGCACATTATGCCGTCAGACTGTGTATAAGTACATCGAGAACGGGGACTTGTGGCCCCTGACCAACAAGGAGCTGCGCTACAAGAGTGACCAGAAGCGGACCTACAACCGCGTGAAAGCAGCGAAAGCCCCCAGAGGGGATAGCATCGAGCATCGCCCGGAGCACATCAACAACCGGGAGGAGCCGGGCCACTGGGAGATGGACAGCGTAGTGGGCAAGAAGGGCACCAAGGCCGCCCTGTGCGTCCTCACCGGACGCGTGACGCGGGACGAGATCATCCGCAAGATACACGACGACACCGCCGCCAGCGTCGTGGGCGTTCTGGACCGACTGGAGCGCCGCATGGGGACCGCTATGTTCCGCCAGGTGTTCAAGAGCATCACCGTGGACAACGGGAGCGAATTTGCCGATTGCAAGGGCATGGAGCGCTCCTGTCTGCTGCCCGGAGAGAAGCGCACCCACGTCTACTACTGCCACCCCAGGTCCCCCGGAGAGCGCGGTAGCAACGAGAAGCAGAACCAGCTTATCCGGTGGTTTTTCCCCAAGGGCACGGACTTCCGCAAGGTGACACAAAAAGAGGTGCGCCGGGTCCAGGACTGGATAAATAATTACCCACGGTTAATCCTGGGCTGGCACACCTCTGCGGAGCTTTTCAACGTGTTCCTTGCAAGCCTATAAAGCCTATAAAAAATTTTTCAAAGAAATTCGGGTTTTAGTATTGACATTTGGCCCGGGTGGTCCCGCATATCTCGAAAGCATGGTCACTTCTCTCCGACAAAGCGGACTTCTTCACACCTTCTCCAAAGACGGCCTGCGCGGTCTTCGGCTCACCTCACCAGCCAAACGGCTGCTGTTGGCCGATGCCCCCCAATGGTTTTCAGACTATCTAACCGGCAGCTCTGAGCCGAACAAACTCAAAAGTGAGCTGTCAAGACGGCTTCGGCTCCACCGGATGGCCGAAATTCTGACCATCATGCACAATGCCGACATTCCTGCCTTTCCGTGGGAAAAGGCCCCTTTTTCCGCTATGGTCGGTCAGAACGCAGAGTCTCCCGCCTATTACACCTCCAGAGAGATCAAGGAGATCGGCCCACAAGGGACGAAAATCAGAGGTTCGCGCGCAACCGGCATCCTGCTGACGGATGACGGTGTTTTTTTGACCTATAACACAGCCAAAGCGCAGATGAAATGGGAATATAAAGCCGAGCTGCGCTTCAAGGCTCTGCTGCAAACCGGATGGGTCATGCCGGACACGGAGATCTCCGGGATCGTGTTCGGCTCCGCTATGGAACAGCTACCCATTCTGATGCAGCCGGACGCACACAGCTATTTCCTGCTGGACGGCAGCTTTCCGCATTTCTACTATCTGACCAATGACCGTTATGGCGAAGCGATCCTCCGCCTTTTATGCGACCCACAGCAGTGCAGGACGCTCGATGCGATCCTCGCAGACGGCCTCTATGAGCAGATACCAAATTGGCTCGTGGAGAATGACGCCGTCGATAGTGCCGGGAATCCCGTCCTGTTCGCCTACACCTGCGATTTCCCCCGTGTCCGACGCTTCGATACCGCGCTGGAGCTGCACGGAATGACGGGGACATTGATCTGTTTTGATTATCAGGAGGATGCCTTGCGGGAGATCTGCGGGCATCGTGTAACGCTGCAAAGTATTGATTTTCAACAGTTTGAAAGGAGTTTGCCTTATTCCTAAAAAGAAGCTGATCCAGCTTTTTATTATCATCCCAATCACCGTGCTGGCGCTGCTCTATGGAAGCGGCTACCTCTCGCAGCTTTTTTCCAATTACCATGCATGGCAGGCGGCCGGTGCCGTGTTCGGGACTTCTCCCGCATTTCCAGACACCGGATTCTTCGCCTGTCTTGCGGCAGCCTTCCACTTTCCGTATGGGCTGTATGGTCTTGGCCTCTGCATTGGAGGGCTGGCGTTGTTGGTCCTCATGGTCATGCGAATGGGATACAGTGAGGGCGGCGAATATGACCGGCAGCGCAATCTGGTCTATTCCGACAAGGGGACCTACGGCACCGCAGGCTTTATGTCCCGTAAGGAGCTGACCGAGGTGCTTGACCTTGTCCCGGATATTCGCAAGCATTCCGGTACGATCCTCGGCGAATTGGAGCATCAGGTCATTTGTATTCCCCCAAAGACTCGTTTTAATGGAAATCTCGCCGTTTACGGTGCCAGCGGTTCCAAAAAAACAAGAGCATTTTGTGTCAACATGATCCTTCAGTGCGCCGCGCGGAAGACAAGTCTTGTGATCTGCGACCCCAAATCCGAGCTTTATGAAAAGACCAGCGAATATCTGCGGGATCAGGGCTATACCGTCCGTGTGTTCAATCTGGTCACACCGTCAGCCTCCGATTCATGGAATTGTCTTGCGGAGGTCGGCGGTCAGGAATTGATGGCTCAGCTTTTCTGCGATGTCATCATCAAGAATACCGGCGGCGAAGAACGCGACCACTTCTGGGACAGCGCCGAGATGAATCTGCTCAAGGCGCTGGTTCTCTATGTTTCCATCAGCTACCCCAAGGAAAAGCAGAACATCGGCGAGGTGTACCAATTACTCACCGCCAGCTCCGAACAAGATCTGAAGGCGCTCTTTGATGTTCTTCCCCTCACGCACCCTGCCAAAGCGCCCTACAACATTTTCAAGCAGGCGTCAGAGGGTGTGCGCGGCGGTGTCATCATTGGTCTCGGCTCCAGATTGCAGGTTTTCCAAAATAGAGATATTCGCAGCATCACGGCCTATAACGAGATCAATCTGGAGCTGCCGGGAAAGCAGCCTTGCGCGTATTACTGCATTACCAGCGATCAGGACAGCACCTTTGATTTTCTCTCTTCCCTGTTCCTTTCCTTCGTGTTTATCCGTCTGGTTCGTTATGCGGATGAGCATTGTCCCGGCGGGGTGCTTCCGGTCCCTGTTCATGTGCTCGGCGAGGAACTGTGTGCCTGCGGCGTCATTCCCGACCTGTCAAGAAAGATTTCGGTCATCCGCTCCCGAAACCTATCCATGTCTTGTGTGTTTCAGAATTTAGCCGGCCTTCAAAACCGCTATCCCTATAACCAATGGCAGGAAATTCTGGGCAACTGCGATGTGCAGCTTTTTCTTGGCTGTACGGATGCCCTGACGGCGGAATTCATTTCTGACCGAACCGGCGAGGTCAGTATCTCTGTCACCAGCAAAGCCAAACAGCTTGGAACATGGCGTGTATCCAACTACACACCGGAATATCGGGAGACCAGCGGCGTCGGCCGGCGCAAGCTGATGACCATGGACGAGGTTCTGCGTATGGACGTCGATAAAGCCCTGATCATCATTCGTGGCAAAAATGTACTGGAGGTAGATAAATACGATTATTCCAAGCATCCCGAGGCAAAGAAGCTGCGACCGAGCAAGGCCGCCTCCCATGTTCCCGCATGGCAGACAAGGAAGCCGCGGAAAAAGCAAGCGTCACCGGCGCCGCCATCTCAGGCAGCGGCTAAGAAGCCGACGCAAAAGAAAAAGTCTGCATCGACAGAAAAAGTCGTTACAGTAACCAAAGAATCCATTATGAAGAAAAAGGAGGGCACTTAATGCCTAAGAAAAAAACGCTCCCACCCCCTGATGATTTTTCTCCGGAGATTCCGGAAACCGCTCCTGCCGAGGAGCTTCCCAAGCAGCAGGCAGAAGCAGTCAGCGAGAACACCGCTGAGACATCGCCGACAGATCTCCCGGAAGCAGACGTTGTCTCCGATGATCTGAACAGCGAAGCCGATATTGGAGAGAATGCGCCGGATGCCGAATACGGCGCGGATACCGAAGCCCCTGCTCTCATCCCTGATGAAGTGACAGCGGATTCGGAGTATGACAGCATTTTAAGGGAGTTGAACAGCAGCACGCCCATGCCTCTCGATGTCGGCGATAGCGGTGAGGCCCCTCTTGACGCGCTTTTACCGGAGGAAGACACAGAAAGCGCTCCCCCCATTGAAGAACGTCCGGAAACCACGGACGGTGAATCTGCCCCGCCGCCCGCCGAGCCTCCCGTATCTGCCGGACGCCGCGATTCTTATATCCTGACCGTTGACGCCAAAGATCGCATTGAAACGGAGGATGAACGCCGCGAGATCATCTGGCATGAGATCAAGACCTCGCATGTCACCGGGCGCATTTTGACCGGAATCCTGAGTGGCGTGGAGCAAACGCCCTCCGGCATCACCGTTGTTGTCCTTGACTACAAGGGCTTTCGTGTTGCGATCCCACTGAAAGAAATGATGCTCTATTCCGGGCCCGTTCCGCATGGCGCAAAATACAAGCCATTTATGGAGCGGATGAACGGTATCCTTTCGACCATGCTCACCGCGGAGATCGATTTCATTGTCCGCGGCCTGAATCATAACGAGCGCAGCGCTGTGGCAAGCCGTAAGGCAGCCATGCTTCGCAAGCGGCAGACCTTCTATCTGGACACCAACGAGGACGGCGAGCCCTTGGTCTATGAAGGGCGGGTCGTACAAGCCCGTGTCATCGGTGTCGCGGAAAAGTCTCTGCGGGTAGATGTATTCGGCGTGGAGTGCACGATCTTTGCGAGAGATCTGTCTAACACATGGTTCGGCGACGCCCACGAATATTACAGCGTCGGCGACCGGGTCCTTGTCCGTGTACTTACCATTGACCGCAGCGACATCAACCGCATCTCCATCACAGCGGACATCCGCAGCGTTTTGTCCGATGCCAACCAGAGCAATCTGGATAAGTGTGTTCTGCAGGGCAAATATGCCGGCCGAGTGACCGATGTGCGCCACGGCGTTGTGTTCATCCGTCTCAATAACGGCGTCAACGCAATTGCCCACACCTGCTATGACCGGCGAATGCCCGGAAAAAAAGACACTGTCAGCTTTGCCGTCACCCGTCTGGACGAGGAACGCGGCATCGCCGTCGGGATCATCACCAGAATCATCAAACAGAATTTGTAAAAAAGGAGAGGCCGCCATGAAGAACTTATCAAAGCTGGCCCTTTGCCTGCTGCTTGCCATGTCGCTGACAGTCAGCGCCTTTGCCGCTCAGATCCCAGATTCGCTGGTAGTGGAAAATCTGAACGGACAGCAGCGGCTTGTAAAAACCTACACGCTTTCCCCGGAGGTTGACCCAGATAAGCTGAAGGAAGAGGACTTTTCCTATGACGGCTTTCTTTATACCTGGGCTTACACTACCAAGGTGGAACACCCGTATCTGGAAAGCAAAACTGTAACGGAAACCGTCACGGTCAACACAGCCAAAAATGACCTTGCGCAGATCCTCGCAGAGCTTTCGCCCAGTATGCCCTATGAAAAAGACGGCTTCTCCGGCGAGTTGGCGCTGGATCATACCACGCTTTCCACAGAGGCGTCCGGCTACACCACCAAATACAGCAAAACCACCGAGACGAAGGTAATCGGCAATCTGGACCGCAACGACATGTCTTATGTGCCGGCCACGACCGTCAAAAATGGGAAAACGCTCACCCTTGCCAATGTGGAATGGCAGGTCACCGGCACGGCGCTCGTCGGCGAGGCGCTGGTTCCCGCCCAGTATCAGGCGGTCGCCACCTATTCCGCCTCCAGCAGCTATCAGGCTGCCACAGGCTATGTCACCACGGCGGAATATCACGGAACCGTTACTTCGGAAGGCGTGGACAGCATCACTTATACCGTGGTTTACACCGGAAGTGAGATCGTCCCCGTAAAAACACATATCTGGGATAACGACAGCCTTGCCGCTCCGCTGCTGATCATCGCTGCCGTGCTGCTCTGCGCGGGCATCGCCGCCGCTGCACTCATCCTGCTGCGCCGCCGCAAAAATGTCTATGTGTATGTTCCGGACAGCAAGCCCCGAGAGTACCGGCTGATTGCCAAGTTCCGTGTGGAGCCTGACAGCGAGGTTCCCGCTATCGATGCAGGCTCTCTCGCACTGAATCCGGGAGATACCGTCGCGGTTGAGGTGAAAAAATCCCTTGCCAGACATCTGGCTGGGCGCGAGTTCACCGTTTCTTTCCCGCAGAGTGACCATACTTATATGATCCAGGCCAGCAAGCACAATGACTGGCATGAATTTACCGTTCCCGCTGAAGAAGAACAGGAGGCTCCCGTATGAAGAAGTTTTTCTCATTGACTTTGACTCTGGCTGCCATGCTTTCCGCGATGGCGGTCAGCGCCCAGGCTGCCGATTATTCCTTTGAAACCGATGGCACCCCGGAATACTATCCCTCCTCTTCCTACGAGGATGTCTACGGCTCCCGCTACAATTACGGCGGAAAAAATGTGGTGGACTACCAGATCCCCAAACTGGAATACGGTCAGTTCAGCACCACCCAGACCGGCGTGATGGAGAAAATCATGCTGCCCGGACTTCAGGGTGCCGCCGCAACCGGCAGCGGCATTTACGGAATTTCTTCCGGCGGCGGGGCTGTCGAGATCCCCGGTTTTCTGCAGGGCGGCTCCACAGCTACTCCTGCGACGCCCGCTTTCACGGAGCTGACACAAGATTTTCTGCTTTCCAACGGCGCCGTCGGAAAGATCTCTATTCCTGCAATCGGAGTCAAAAACTATTATCTCTGGGAAGGCGAAACGACTGCCAGCATGAAAAAGGGGCTGGGACATTTCACCGGCACCAGCGTCTGGAACGGCAATGTGGCTGTCTGCGGTCATAATCGCGGCGCCAAATATGTGATCGGCAGCATCAAGGATCTGGATGTGGGCGACAAAATCACCTATACCACATCCATGGGTACCCGCACCTATCTGGTGGAGACTGTGACCAAAATCAGCAGCAGCGATTGGAGTTATTTATCCTCGACCGCGGATAACCGGATCACACTCTTCACCTGCGTTGCTGGAGACCCCAGCCAGCGCTGGTGTGTGCAGGCAGTTCAGGCATCTTAAAATTTTCTGTTGAAAAAGTCACCTTATGATCGTAAAAGGGAGTAGATCAAAAAACAGGAGGACTTTTTATGAAGAAGCAAATTTTCACCATGCTTACAGGTCTTCTCATCGGCGCGGCGCTGACCGGCGGCTCTGCCGCGGTCGCAGCCGGGATCATGGCGGAGCGCAGTCACCATCGCGTTGTCGTAGACGGAAAAGAAGTGCAGATGGAAGCCTATGTCATTAACGGCAACAACTACGTCAAGCTCCGGGACATGGGCAAGACAGTGGGATTTGAGGTCTTTTGGGACAGCGTTAACGGCTGTGTGCAGGTGGAAAGCAACAAGCCCTACACCGGCGAAGCACCTGCAAAGGCAGAACCGGATAAACCGGAATCGTATCCAGAACCCACAGCCCCTGCCAATGATGCCGATGTAGGCGCCATGAAGCAGGATATCGTAGACCGTACCAACACACTCCGAAAGGAAAACGGCATTGCAGCCCTGACCACCAGCGACAAGCTCATGCAGGCGGCGCAGGTGCGGGCTGACGAAATGGCTGCCAGCGGCGCATATTCCCACACTCGCCCGGACGGGAGAAAATACACCACGGTCACAGACTGCAAATATGTCGGGGAGAACATCCAGTTGATCGGCGAATGGCAGATGCCCAATATATCCCTCCCGGCCGCTGCGGTCGATGGCTGGCAAAACAGTGCGGCGCATCTGGAAAATATGCTCAATACGAGATATGGAGAGATCGGCATCGGCCTTTCGCAAGGAACGGTCATGGGAGAGCCTTATTGGTACTGCGTCCAGCTATTCCTCTGTGACGGCTATACCATCGACTGGGTGGACGCTCCGGCAGTCAAGTGAGGATATCCCAGCGCTCAAGCAGTTTTGTGACGAACAGCTTACAGACAAATAAAGCATGGCATACCACACGAGCAGACCGGAGAAATCCGGTCTGCTTTTCTATTACAAAATCGAAAGGAAACCATTGCTATGAAAACATGGAAAACACGGATATTGTCAGCGATGTTGGCTCTCTTGACTTTGCTGACCCTGCTGCCCACCTCCGCGCTGGCAGCGTCCGGCAGCGGAACGGGCATCAAAGCAACTACTGACCCCAATCTCTGGTCCACCCGCCTGACCTCCACCGGTCAGTCGTATTCTTACCGCCCGCCCACGGCAGCAGGCAAGCAGCTTTACTGCATGGATCTCGGCTATTCCTATCGGTACGGAACTGCTTCTTTCCTCAACAGCTACACCTACAAAAGCGCCACTGGCGCGGACAGTGATGCCCTGTGGGATGCCGCTGTCGCAGGTACGGGTCTTGGCGAGATGGACGCCGCCACTAAGGAGAATGTAAAGTGGATGATGACCTATATTGCGGACTACAAGGGCGACATCCCCGGCAGCCTCTTCATGGCGCTCCAAACGTATATCTGGGATCATCAGAGCAACAAATCCGCAGGCGGCGATACCTCTGGTGACATTGATGCCGGTGGTTTTGCCAACGCCGACACCTATGAAACCTATCTTGGTTATGTGGATTGGCTCTTGGCGCAGAAGGCCAAGGAGGACGCGGAGTTCCAGCAGCAGATCGAGAAATACACCGCCCAGGGAGCGATCGCTACGGTCGTTGAGGACGAGTCCGCAAAGTGGGCGGTCTACGCCAAATCCAGCGTGTCTGGCCGCCAGAGCTTTTTTGCCTACTATGCGCCAAGAAAGCTCTCTTTTGAGGTGCAGCCGGGAAAACCGGATCGTCCGCCCGCCGGCGATGCGGATATCACGCTGAAGAAGGTCGCCGCAGGTACCACCCGTGGTTTAGATGGTGCCCGCTTTCTGATTTATCGGGACGGTCAGATCGTCGGCAGCGACGTGTCGAAAAACGGCGGCATCATTGAGGTAAAGGACGTCACCAAGGGCCTGTGGACATTCGTGGAGGTGGAAGCTCCGGAGGGGTATGCCCTGGACCCCACCCCTCACAGCGTCTATGTTGACACGACCGATGGCGATAAGCAGTATACCGTGACCGCCGAAAACCACGCTCTGCCCGACATGAAGATCACCAAGCGGGACGCCATGAGCGGCAAACCCATTGCCGGTACGGTGTTCTCCATTAAGTCTGTCACCGGCAATTATTCCACCTCCGTCACAACTGGTGTGGATGGCTCCGCCACTCTCTCATCTATCCCCGCTGATGTTTATGTGGTGCGAGAGGAATCTGTGCCGGAACCGTACATCGTGTCCAATACCGAGCAGACCGTGGCGCTGCGCCCCGGCAAAACCAGCGAGGTTACCTTCGTTGACTATGTAAAACCCGGTTTGGAGATCCTAAAGAAGAACATCGCCAACGGAGAGCCTATCGAGGGCGTCACTTTCCGTATCGAGCAGATCGACGGCAGCTTTTCAACCAGCGCCACCACGGACGGCGCGGGGCGCATCTTCCTCGCTTCCATCCCCGTGGGCAGCTATCGCGTCACGGAGAAAAATGTGCCTTCCCATGTCATTCTCTCTGAGATCCCCCAGGAGATCCATCTGGAAGCAGGCTGCACCAGAACGGTGACCTTCTTCAACGCCGTCAAGCCCTCCTTGACGATCCTGAAGCGGAACAGCGTCACCGGCGATCCTCTCTCCAATGCCAAATTCCATATCTATTACGGTTCGGACAATACCACCACCGGCGAGATCAACGACCTCGGCGTGTTCACAACGGCCTCTGATGGTAAAATCACGCTCACAGATGTAAACCGTGGCTGGTACAAGCTGGTGGAGGAGTCCGCTCCCAATGGCTTCGGCATTCAGGGCAGCGGGGTCACCGAGTTCTATCTGGAAGCCAACACCTCCAAGACCGTAACGGTGGACAATGTGCCTCACAGTGCCCTCGTCGTGTACAAATATGACGCCAAAACCGGAAAAGGACTGGAGGGCTGCCGCTTTGAACTGCGTTATCTCAGCGGCAATACCAGCGGAACAGGCGGTACGGTCATTGGGACTTATGTGACCGGCCCCAACGGGGCCTTTACCGTGACAAACCTTAAAAAAGGCACTTATGTCTGTCAGGAACTCGAAAGCGACGGAAATCACATCATCGACCGCGAACCGCAAACCGTGTGGATCTCCGGCGAGGATCAGGATGTGGTGACGCTCCGCTTCGGCAATGCCCCGCTGGGAAGTTTGCTCATTACCAAACTGAGCGACGACAGCAAGCACGAACCGCTCTCCGGCGTAGAGTTCCTTTTGACCGACAGCAGCGGCAATTATCTCGGCAACGACAACGGCCGCTTCACCACTAATGCCGCGGGCGAAATTTTGGTGGATGGTCTGGAACCCAGCATGACGGTCATTGCCCGTGAAGTCCGGGCAAAAACGGGCTACCTGCTGGATGACAGCCCCCAGCACGCGCTCATCAAGAGCGGCGAAACGGCGCATTTACAGTTTTTGAACCAGCCTGCCGGAAATCTCATCATCCGCAAGGTCAGCTCCGGTCCCAACAAGGAGCCGCTGGAGGGCGTAGAGTTTAAGATCACCTACGCGGATGGCAGCTTTGTCCCGGACGCCAACGGCGAACTGTCCAGCAACGGCATTTATTACACCAATAAATCCGGTGAAATTCGCATCTCCAGCGTCGTCGGCACCGTGGTAGCAACGGAAACCAAGACGATTCCGGGCTTCACCATTGACGAAGCGACCCGCACACAGACCGTGGTTGTTAACCCAAACGACACGCAGACACTGACCTTTTACAACAAACCCACTACAACGTTGATTCTCCAGAAATACATTTCCGGCACGAAAAATGAACCGCTTGCCGGGGTACAGTTCCTTGTGACCGACTCCTCCGGTGCGGTAGTCGGCCCCAACAACGGCTACTATACCACCGACGCTGCAGGCCAGATCGTCATTGAGGGTCTGACCGACGGCATGACTGTTACCGCAAAAGAGGTCAAATCTGTGGATGGTTTCGTGCTGGACGGGACGCCGCAGAGCATTAAGATCGACCAGAGCCAGTCTCCCCAGCGCATGACCTTCTGGAATGAGCGACAGGGCGCACTCATCATCAACAAGCTGTCCTCTCTGGACCGCAAGACGCCGCTGAAAGGCGTTACCTTCAAAATCGCTACGGCTACCGGCGAGTTCGTCCCCGACGAAAACGGAAAAATCAGCTCCAACGGTCTGTACTATACCGACGAAAACGGGCAGATCATTCTCAAGGGCGTCACCGGCACACTGGTGGTGACGGAGGTTGAGACAATCCCCGGCTACACCATCGAAGAAAACACCCGCACCCAGACCGTGGTGGTCAACCCCGACGATACGCAGTCCTTGTACTTTTATAACGCCCCCATTGGCGGCGTGGAGATCATCAAGGTCAACGAGGATGACCACAGTGAGCGCATCCCCAATACGACCTTTGAGATCCGCAAGGTGGACGATGCCTTG
>OLGB01000435.1_pt1 | contig 60798 bp, 61 predicted proteins | sample 1605691 | NCBI WGS metagenome assembly OLGB01 (sample SAMEA3888925, study PRJEB22519) | human gut metagenome | biome: human gut; feature: human-associated habitat; material: faeces | place: Denmark | collected 2010
ATGTACGCTTCCGGTTTTTTTAGGGCTTTTGCCTTGCTCTCCATCCATTCTCATTCATTTTCCAGTGCCTTCTTGGATTTTCGCGCTCTTTTTGCTTTCTTTTGATTCTGGTTTTATTACCCTATAAAAAAGTTCTCAACGTGCTTATGTACGCTTCCGGTTTTTTTAGGGCTTTTGCCTTGCTCTCCATCCATTCTCATTTCTTTTTCAGTGCCTTTTTTATTCCTCGTCATTATTATTTTATGGAGATTATATTTTTCTTGTGAATTTTATCTTAATTCTGCTTTTATGTCTTTTTCAAGTCCTGTAATAATTTTATTCATTACTTCATTTATTTCATCATCTGTTAAAGTTCTATCTCCTTTACCAAATGTTAATGCAAATGAAATGCTCTTCTTGTCGTCTTCTATTCCTGTTCCTGTATATACGTCAAATACTTCTGAACTTTCTAGTAATGATCCTGCAAGCTTTTTAATTTTCATTCCAATTTCTTGTGCTGACATTTTCTTATCAACTACTATGCTTAAATCCTTTTTGATGTTTGGAAATTTTGAAATTTCTTTATATTTCATTTTTCCAACTCTTTTGCTTAATAATCTATCTAAATCAATTTCTAAAACAAATACATCATCCTTTTCAACTTTTGGATGAATCTTTCCTATAATACCTACAATATCATTATTTACAGATATTACAGCAGATTGACCTGGATGTAATTCGTCTGGTGTTTTTTCTAAGTTTCTTACAAAGCTGTATCTTCCGTTATATCCAAGATAATCTAAAATTTCTTCTGCTATACCTTTTATTACATAGAAATCAACTTTCTTTTTGTCTAATCCTAAATAATATTCACCTGACATTAATGCAGCTAATTTTTTAGTTTCTGTATATTCTTCATCTTTTTTCTGAAAAGCTTTTCCAATTTCGAATATTGAAACATCTTTATTATTTCTTGCTTTGTTATATTCATAGATTTTGTAAAGAGCTACTGATAAGCTATGTCTTAATGTGTTTTTATCTTCTGATAATGGAGCTAATAGTTTTACTGTTTCATAATCGTCTTTTGTAAACATCTTGGCGTCTGCTTCTGGTACAAGTACATATGATAAAGTTTCATTTAATCCTAAATCAACCATTTTATTTCTAATTTGTCTTGTGCATTTATCGTAGCTTCCCATCTTTGGCAAAATATTAGGCAATTTTCCTTTTATATTGTTTACTCCATAAATACGTCCAACTTCTTCAATTAGGTCTTCTTTAATTGATATGTCTAATCTTCTTCTTGGAACACTTACTACGATTACCCCATCTTTTACTGTTGCTTTAAATCCTAATCTTCTAAATACATCTAATATTTCTTTTTCTGATATTGTCATTCCTAAAATATTGTTTATATTTTCGGCTGTAATATTGATAATTTTATCTTCTTTTTCTGTTGTATCGTATTTAGCAATATCTCCTACAACTTCTCCACTTGCATATTTTTCTAATAAGTGGCATGCTCTTTCCATTGCCATAAATGTTCTGTTTGGATCTAATCCTTTTTCAAATCTATTGCTTGCTTCGCTTCTTAATATTGCATTTGATGTTCTTCTTACTTTTACGCTATCAAATATTGCTGATTCAATAATAATGTTTTTAGTTTTATCAGTAATTTCTGTTTCTAATCCACCCATTACTCCGGCTAAACCGATTGCTTTTTCTCCATCAGAAATAACTATATCTTCTGTTTTTAAATCTCTTTCAATTCCATCTAGTGTTGTTAATTTTTCTCCTTCATTTGCCATTCTAACTTCTAAGCAATCTTTTAGGCAATCTGCATCATAGAAATGTAGTGGTTGACCTGTTTCTAACATTACATAATTGCTTATATCAACAACATTATTTATTGGTCTAATTCCTGATGCTATTAATCTTGATTTAATAAAATCAGGGCTTTCTTTTATTACAACATTTTTTACTTTTTTAGCTAAGAAAATTGAACAATTTTCTGTATTTACTTTTACTTTGAAAATATCATTTATGTTTTCTTTATTTTCTTTGTGAGATAAATCTATGTCTTTTACTTTTTTATCATATATAGCACCTACTTCATATGCCATACCTAATATGCTTAATAGATCTCCTCTATTTGCTGTTAATTCAAAATCAATTACTTGATCATTTAATTTCATATACGCAATTGGATCTTCTCCAATTGGTGCATCTTCTGGTAATTCGTGTATTCCTGCTTTATCTTCTTCTGTTAAGAATTTGTTGTCTAAACCAAGTTCAGCAATTGAACACATCATTCCATTTGAAACTTCTCCTCTTATTTTTCCACATTTAATTGTTCCACCTGGTAATTGAGCTCCATCTAATGCAACAATTACTTTAATTCCTTTTCTAGCATTTGGTGCACCACAAACGATATCTAGTACTTCTTTTCCTACATTTACTTTACAACAATGTAAATGGTCTGAATCTGGATGTTCCTTACATTCTACTATTTCACCAATTACTAATTTTGTTGCATTTATTAAATTACCAGCTTCGTCATATTCATTTCCTGCATTTGTCATATCTTCAGCTAATTTCTTTACATCTATATCTTCATCTAAATCAACATAGTCTTTTAAAAAATTAATACTTAATTTCATTTTCTTCATCCTTTCTATCAAATTGTTTTAAGAATCTAACATCATTTTGATATAGTAATCTTATATCTGTTATTCCGTATTTAAACATTGCTAATCTGTCTAATCCAACTCCAAATGCAAATCCTGAATATTGGTCAGGATCATATCCGTTCATTCTAAGTACATTTGGATGTACAATTCCTGAACCTAATAATTCAATCCATCCAGTTTGCTTACATAAGTTACATCCTTTTCCTCCGCATTTGAAGCATGTAACATCAACTTCATATGATGGTTCTGTGAATGGGAAATAGCTTGGTCTAAATCTTAATTCTGTGTTTTGTCCTAGCATTTTTTTCATAAATACTTCAAGTGTTCCTTTTAAATCTGCTAGTGATATATTTTTATCAATTACTAAACCTTCAACTTGATTAAATTGATGTGAGTGTGTTGCATCATCTTCTCTTCTAAATGTTTTTCCTGGCACTATTACTCTAATAGGTGTTTTCTCCTCATTTGCCATCATTGTTCTAGCTTGAACTGCTGATGTTTGCGTTCTTAATAAATATTCTGGTGTGATGTAGAAGCTATCTTGCATATCTCTTGCTGGATGTCCTTTTGGAAGATTTAATCTCTCAAAACAATATTCGTCTGTTTCTAACTCTGGTCCTGATACAACATCATATCCCATTGATACAAACAAATCTTCAACTTCTTCTATTACTCTATTTAGAGGATGTTTACTTCCTCTTTTAATTTTTTGACTTGGTAATGTTATATCAATTTCTTCTTTTTCAAGTTTTTCTTGTAATTCTTTTTCAGCTAATTCTTTTTCTTTTTCTTGAATTTCATTTTCAATTTCTTGCTTTGCTGAATTTACTAAAGCTCCCATCTTTGGTCTTTCTTCTGGTGATAAACTTCCCATTCCTCTTAAAAGTCCTGTTAGCTCACCTTTTCTTCCTAAATATTTTACTCTTAAATCATTTAATTCTTTTGAACTTTTTGAATTTGTAAGTTCTTCTAGTGCTTGCTTTTTTAAATTTTCGATTTCTTCTTTCAAAATATTTACCTCCTTTTATTAAAAAACAACGTATATTAATAATTTTAAGTTTTGTTTCATTTTCATAGTTTCTTTATATAAACAAAAGCGAACATTTATAATGACTTCACTTATTATATTTTTTAACTTCTTATCTTTGTTCGAACACGATTTTTACACTGCAAATTTCTGTGCATTAATATTTTTATATTGTAGGATATTCTGAGATTTTTCCTATAATACAAAAAAGCACTTCATCCTGTTATAGGACGAAATGCTTATACATACCGTGGTACCACCTAAATTTATTAATCTAAACTTAACCTCATTATGCTGTAACGTAGCAAACGTCTATATTTTTGATATAGCGTCTCCAAAGTGAATATTCAATTTAGAATATATAATAAGCTCTCAGCTAATGCTTATTTTCTCTTTCTATATTTTCTCTAAATCTACTTAGCTTCTTCTCAGACTTTAAACTTATGTTTATTATTGTAACACCATTATTATAATTTTTCAAGCTATTTTAGCTAATATTAGAAATAATCCAGTTTCCATTGCTTTGAACAAATTCAACTTTCATAGTTTTTTCTTCAGATGTTTTTCCTTCTTGAGTAGTTGTGTACCAAACTTGTACTACTTTTTTAGTTTTAGTTTCTAACATTTCATATCTTGTTATATTATAAGTTTGTTTTGGATTATTCAAATTTGCAACATGTGTTACTCCGTTTGATTGCTTATAAATTGCTTTAAATTCTTTTGTAAATAAATCTTTTGTTATGTATTTTTGCATTGTAGTTCTTATGTTTTCATATAGTATATCTGTTTTTATAAATGTTTCATCAGCATTTTTTTCATAGCTTGCAAATTCTTTGTTTGTAGCAAATCCATACTTTTCTAATAAAGCTTGTGGTGATGACATTGCAATCGCTTTTTCATCTAGATATGAGTTTAAAAGTTTTATTGCATCATCCTCATTAAATTCTTTATTATTACTCTCCGTTTTTGTGCTAGGAATTGCTATTTTATTTGATTCAATAATATCTTTGTTTTCCTTAATATACATGCCTAAAAATAAAATAATTATCGCAATAACTACTAGCATAATTATTATTAATGATTTTAAATTGATTTTAATTATTTTTTCTTCATTTTTATCTTCTGCCATTTTATCCTCCACTACTTCTTAGTAGCTATTTTTTCTAGTGTTTTGGCTATATTTTCTTCTGCGTATTCTTCTTTTATTTTTCTTTCATTTTTACTTTCTTCATATGTTTTAATTCTATTTTTTAAATTATTAAATACATTTCTTTGTATCTGTTTTGTTGGGTTAAATTTTCCTAAAAAAAATCTTGTTGCTTTATCAAATATTTTAGGCCCTTTAATACTCTCTTTTTGTATTTCTTTTTCTTGAGTTTCCAAAGCTGATGTTAACTCTTTTTGTTTTTCTGATATTTTCTTTCTAATTGTTGGTCTTATTCTTCTTATTCTTAAATCACTTTTTGATATTTCTTCTTCCATGTCATATATATTTTCGCTTATATCGTCATCACTATTGTCTCCTCTTCCCTTAGCTATAATTTCTTCTTTTCTAGCATGATATAATTGAATATATATATCTTTTTGCTTTAATTCTTCTTCCAAAATTTTGGCATATCCCAGTGCAATTTGAGTATCATGATATTTCGCAAGTTCTTCCAAGTCAGATTTGTATTTTTCAATAATTTCTTGATACTCTTTTTCTACTTCTTCATATTTATTTAAATTTTCTATTACTTTTTTATTAATCCTTTTTATTCCATATGAAATCGCTGCATTCTCATTTTTTAATTTTTGATCTATAATTTCTTGACTTTTCTTGTATTGAATTGCAGCAGAAATAATTGCCTGGTCTTTGGCTAATTTTTCAAACTGTTTAGATAAGTTAGCTAGTTTTTGATTTTCTATTATCTCTTTATTCTCCACAATCCTTTAAAGTCCTTTCATTTTAATTTTTTTATTTCTCTTTTTACTTTATTTTTTTCTTTTTCAACGCGTTCTAATAAAAGCTCTAGTTCTTCGCTATTCATTAAGTCTAAATTGAATACTTCTTTATTTACTGCAATTGTTCCTAATCCCATTTTTCCTCCTATCGTAATTTAAGCGGACTCAAATTTATATAAGTCCGCTTCTCTTTGGATTTTAGATATTTACTTTTTGCTTGTCTTCTCCGTTTGTTTTCACTTTATATATAGTATAGTAATAAGGTGAATCTTCTACTTTATCAGTATAATATACCCATTTTCCAACTACTGAAATTATTACATTTGCGCTTGATAAATCTGTAACTTTTTCTATTTTCTTTCCATTTATCTTTTTCTTGTATATTGCTTGTTCTGAATCTTCATTTACTGCATAATATATTGTTTTTTCATAAATGTTAAATGTTTTTACTTTTCTTTCGATTACTTCTTTATCTGTATTATCTTTTAAATTTAATTTCATTAAATATTGATTAGCTTTACTTATATAATATACATCATTTCCAACGATTTGGAATGAATCAATTCCATTTCCAATTTTTTCTATTGATGAACCATTCTTTTTCATTCTCTTAAATTCATCATCTTTTGTTGTATAGTATATATATTTTCCTGAGATTTGAAAATATGAAATTTCTTCATCAGCTACTGGTTGTCTCTTTTTATCTTTTATTCTAACTTTTTCAAGTTTATTATCTGAGTTTAAGAAATAAATCCATCCGTCACTTACATTTAAAGCATCATTTCCAATTGAAGATGTTTCAATATTATCAACTAAAATTTCTTTTTTTTCTCCATTTGGTTTTATTTTAACTACTTGTCTGATGTAGTTTCCTGTTTTTGATGGGTTAATTGCTAAGTAATATAAATTTCCTTTATACATATTAATTGATTTTATATATTCGTTTTCATCAATTAAAGTTGCTTTTCCTTTAGAGTTTATTTCATATATACCTTTTTTTCCTGATTCAGGATCAGTAACTATTGTACTGCTTACATACACTTTATTTCCTTTTTCTACAACGAATCCTGAATTTCTTAAATTACCTGTAACTTTTCCAGCACTTCCAACTGTTTGTCCTAAAATAATTGATGATATAATTGTTATTATGATTAAAGCAATTATAACTATTGAGCTTATTATAAGTACTTTCTTTTTCTGTTCATCTAATGTGCTGAACTTTTCTGTAACTTTTTTTAGAAATTTGAATTTTTCTTTTTTCTCATCCATTTTCAATCCCTCACTTTTTTCTTTTGCATATTAATATTATATATTTAACTTTAAAATAATGTCAATTAAAAATCTAATTATTTTAAGTATAATACTACTCTAAAACCTACATCTAGATTTGATCCATCAGATGTTTCTGCTCTTGAAGAAATTGGATACTTATCACCATCGTTCCAATGTCCTCCACCTCTACCTACATGATATTTTTCGTGTTCTCCACTTTCTTCTGTAGTGTATTCCCATACGTTTCCAGCCATATCATATATATTATTGGTTTGCCATCTATCATTACTTGCTGACTCAACAACCTTTCTTAATCCATTAGGACTATTTTGATAATTTCCATATTCAACAGAATCATCAATATTAGTTCCAGTTTGTCTTAGCCAATTGCATATTGTATCCCATGCATAACTATTTACTAAATCAGTTTGGAAACAATTATTTTCATCATACATTTCTTGTGATGCTTTTTTAGCTTCTTCCCAAACAATTTGTGTCCAAGGTAAAACTCCCGCTTTTGAAACTGCTTTGCTTTTATTATTTTTAGTTTCTTTTCCAGCTTCATATCTAGCTATATAAAATCCTTTATAATTTCTTATTGAATCATCAAATTCTTCATTATATGCATTTATATCTCTTAAATTATATTCTTCTAGCGTAGCAGCTGCATCCTTTTTATTAGAAGTTGTTTCACCATTATTTAAAAATAATTGTCTATAGTAAGAATTATAATCTGGAACTGGTACCCATACAAATTGGTTACCATCTTCATCTTCTATAACAGCTCCTGTATCTGAATTTCCAGTTACATATTTAAAATTATGTGGAATTGGAATTGTGTTTCCATCTTCTGTTCTTGCATATGTATTTTCTTCATTTTCATCTGGTTTTGGGCTTGCTACTGTATTATCTTCTGTATTTGTAACTTGATTTTCATTATCTGTTGTATTATCTTCTGTTGTTTTATTCTCGTTACCCCTGCTCATTATTGTTCCATTATATACTCTAGTTTCTTTTTGTCCATTTAGTATTATAATTCCCGCTAGTAATAATATTACTAATGCTGCAAGCGAACCAATAGTAATAAAAAATATTTTTTTACTCATATATTCGTGCCTATAATCCTTTCAAATATATATGGTGGAGATGAGGAGAGTCGAACTCCTGTCCAGAATTTCATTCATATAAACTTCTCCGAGTGCAGTTTGTTATTATTTTTCATTCTAAAAAAGTTAGCAAACAAACTCGTTTAGAACATATCTTCTAAAATCCCTTTATTACCGAAGAAATAATAAATTCGTTTCCTACTAATCGGCGCCTTATCTAAAGCCGTAGGTTGCTAAAGTAAGACGTTGCTGCAACTAGGCAGCAAATGCTAATTCGTTATTATCAGCGTTTATTTTTAATTTGTACCTTTTTAGGTGGCCAGGTACGTCCACCACTCGCTATCTATACTTCAAAAAAGCTGTCGAAACCTTTACATCCCCATAGTACTTTTTTATTATATCATTATTGCTCTAGTTTATACAATATTTAAATCTTTTTTTTACAAAATTTTAATCAAAATAACTACTTATTTTTTCTAAGCCACCAAAATTTTGTTGTTTAAATATTTCATATGCTACTATTGCAACAGAATTTGATAAGTTTAAAGATCTTATCGTTTCTCTCATTGGTATTCTTATTGTTTGATCTAAATGTGTTTTTAAAACATCTTCTGGAAGTCCTTTTGTTTCTTTTCCAAATAATATATAAACATCTTCCATTTTAGAATAATCAACATCTGAATAAACATGTTTTCCTTTTGTTGTTACAAAAAACATATTGTTTTCTTCTGGTTTGTATTTATTTAAAAATTCTTTGAAATTTGTATGTTCTTCTATTTCTAGCTTGTCCCAATAATCTAGTCCTGCTCTTTTTACTTGTTTTTCTGAAATATTAAATCCTAGTGGGTATACTAGATGTAATTTTGCTCCTATTGCTGCACAAGTTCTAGCAATATTTCCTGTATTTTGTGGTATCTCTGGTTCTACCAATACTATATGCATTTTCATTTTTTCTTTTTCTCCTTTTATTTATGATTTTATATTTTATTATTTTTACGTTTTAAAATCAAGTTTTTAAATTTTTTACTTTAGTTCTTCTAGTATTTTCAAGGGTTATAAGAATTCAAATTTATTTTTTTGAATTTTTTTAAAATTTTGTATTGACAAAGTAAAGTTTAACGTTGTATAATATCACTTGTCAGCAGGACATGCAGGTGTGGCGGAATTGGCAGACGCACAGGACTTAAAATCCTGCGGGACCTAAATCCCGTATCGGTTCGACTCCGATCACCTGCACCAAAAGAGATGAATTAAGTTTCATCTTTTTTTTTTGTATTAATAAGTACACGTCATTTATCTAATTAATTTTTCTATCCGCTCATCTAATATTTAGTTTTTTCATTTTAGTTTTATTATCCTATAATTTCCTGTTTTCTCTGTTTTCCTTTACAAATAAAGATTTTGCTAGTATAATTATAAGTATGAATGCTTTATTTTATTCCCTTTTTAGCCCAATCTTATTTAGGTTGGTTATAATAAATGCAACTCGTAGACGCGTTGTAAAACAAAAAGGAGGATTTATATGAAACGGACAACTATTTTTAAAAGGTTAAAAAAGCTCTCTTTTCCCGAGGTTTGCGGACTTATTCTTGCCTTACTCTGTGCAGTATTAGCATCAAGGTTTGTTACATTGTCATTGTATGGCATGTGGGAAAAAGATACAGATTATAATCTCTTGCAGGAACGAGCTGAATCTGTTGCTGGCGATGCGGACAAGTTATTGGAATCCGCTAAAAGTATCACTATTAGTAGCAATCGGATTCATGTCAATTTTGAGAAAGGCAAAACCAGTGTACAGGCGATTTACGATAGAAATCTTCATCTCTTGGATGTGCATAAGGATTACATCTCGCCGCTGTTCTTTGCAGGACTTGTAGGAATATTCTTCTTCATGATTAGTACACCAATATTTATTATTGCATGGATTTTACTAGTGTATCTTGTCATCTCAATAGGTGACTACTTCGTAACAAAGGTAAAAATGGTACTTATAAAATGAGTATCACATGTTTCGTTTCATTGTCGAAAAAAGAGCGACCCAAAGCGGGTTGCTCTTTTTCAATTAAAAAATCTTTTGTTAATAAAATTAAAAGAGTGCACAAAAATGCACTCTTTGTATTTATTATTCTTCTGCTGATTCTGTTTCTGGAGCTTCATAAGCTTCTAAAATAGCTTTTTGAATTTTTTCTCTAGTTTCAGCATTGATTGGATGAGCTATATCTTTGAACTCTCCACTATTTGGGATTTTTCTGCTAGGCATAGCAATGAATAATCCATTTTGTGATTCGATAACTTTGATATCGTGAACTGCGAATTCGTTATCGAATGTTACAGAAGCAACAGCTTTCATTCTGTTTTCTGAATTTACTTTTCTTAAACGTACATCTGTTATTTGCATTTGAGCACCCCTTCCAATGTTTTTAAAAATTATACATACATTATATATTATTACATATGTACAATTATTATATTCGCCAAAATTTTTTTTTTTCCTTCTTTTAATTACATCATTTTTTATATTTTTTTATCACAATTATTTTTATTTCACATATTATGTATAAATCAATAAATTTAGTTGAAATTTCCTTAAAAACATTATATAATTTGTTATGCTAAAAATAAAAACGGAAATCAATAGCAATAATAATTTTTCTTAAATTTCCGCTTTTTAGCATGTGAAATGTATTTCTTACTAAAGGAAGGGTTAAAATGAGAGTTAGAATTAATAATTTGGAAAATTATAAACATATTCATTTAATTGGTGTTGGTGGTGTTAGTATGAGTGCCATTGCTGAAACATTACATTCTTGGGGATTTAATGTTACTGGCTCAGATACCGCTAAAAGTCCATATACTGATAAACTAATTAAATCTGGTATAAAAGTTACTATTGGTCATGATTTAACTAATCCTAAAAATTCAGATTTGATTATTTATTCAGCTGCTATTAAGGATACAGATCCTGAAATAGTTCTTGCTAAGCAATTCAATATCCCATTAGTTACACGTGGTGAATTTGTTGGATTTTTAACAAGAAAATATGAAGAAAGTATTTGCGTTTCTGGAACACATGGAAAAACGACTACTACTTCAATGATTTCATTATGTTTCTTAGAAGCAAATTTAGATCCTACAATTCAAGTTGGGGCCATGTTAAAACAAATTGATGGAAATTATACTGTTGGAAAAAGTGATTATTTTATATTAGAAGCTTGCGAATACATGGAAAACTTTTTGCGTTTTTCTCCGAAGGCAGAAGTTATTTTAAATATTGATAATGATCATTTAGATTATTTTAAAACTTTTGATAATATCAAAAATGCTTTTGAAAAATATGCTAGATTAATTCCTGAGGATGGTGTTTTAGTTACTAATGCTGATGATCCATCTTGCCTTGCATTAAAGGATGTTGTAAAAGGTAAATTTATTACATACGGAATTCAAAATACTTGTGCTAATTATGTTGCAAAAAATATTAGACATAATGCTCTTGGATATTCTGAATTTGACGTATTTTGTAGTGGCAAGTTTTATATGCATGTTAGATTATCTGTTGCAGGACGTCATAATGTTTCAAATGCATTAGCTTGTATTGCTCTTTGCTCTTACTATGGAATTACTAAAAATGTAATTTACTCAGCACTTCTTAAATTTACAGGTGCTAGTCGTCGTTTAGAATATGTTGGATCTTATCATGGTGTTTCTGTTTATGATGATTACGGACATCATCCAACTGAGATTGTTGCAACTGCTAAAGCAATTGCAGACAAAGAATTTAGAGAATCATGGGTTATTTTCCAACCTCACACATATAGTAGAACTAAAAATCTTTTAGATGATTTTGCCCGTGCACTTCTTTCTTTTGATCATGTTATTGTTACAGATATTTATGCAGCACGTGAACAAAATATTTATGATATCTCTTCTTTGGATTTAGTTAATAAAATTAAAGAATATAATAAAGAAGCTTTATATATGAAAGATTTTGATGAAATCGTTTCTTACATAAGAGCAAATGCTAAGGCTAATGATTTAGTATTAACTCTTGGTGCTGGAACTGTTACAAATATCGGACCAGAAATTATAAAAGCATAAATTTATTTTCATTCAAAATATTTTATTATGTAACACTTTTAAAATAAAATATAATTTTATTTTAAAAAATTAGCAAAAAAATATTATTTTAAACTCCTATTAAATTTATATATTTTATAGGAGTTTTATTATATTATTAAAATGTCTATGAATTTTTATAAATTAATCTATATTCTCTAACTCTCTTTTTATGCTACATATACTTCTACACACATTATTTCATCATTTCTTTTATCATTATGTCTGCAAAAATCCCATATCCAATCTGAGGATCTGAAACTAAAACATTTGTTAATGCTCCAACAATTTTATTATTTTGAATTATTGGTGATCCACTCATTCCACAAATTATCCCTCCCGTATTACTTAATAAATTTTCATCTGTTATTTTTATTTGCATACTTTTATTGTTAGAATTATTTTCCGAGTCTATAGATGTTATTTCTACTTTATATTCTTGTGTTTCATTATTTTTTACTGTTGACAGTATTGTTGCCTCTCCTAGTTCTATTTCATCTCTTAATGCGATTTCTAGGCCTGCAGAATATTTATTATTTGTTATTATATTTTCATTTAAACTCCCAAATATTCCGAAATTCGTATTTTGCATTACTGTTCCAATGGTTGCTTGTTTTGCAATACTTCCTTTTATTTCTCCTGGAATGCCTTTTCTACCTTTGCTTACACTTACTATTTTAGAATTAACTAGCTCTCCTGTTTGAATATCTAATAATTCTCCTGTATCTCCATCTGAAATTCCATGGCCTAATGCTGCAAACTTTTTACTTTCTGGTTCGTAAAAAGCCATTGTCCCTACTCCACTTGCACTATCTCTAATCCATAAACCTAGTTTATATTCATCTTTTGCTGTATTTGCTGGTTTTATATTTGCTGTGTATGTTTCTCCAGCTCTTGCATATTTTATCTCAATATCTCTTCCGTTTGATTCATTAACAATTTTCTGTAATGTCTGAGTTGAATCAATTTCTTGATGGTCAACTTCTAAAATTGTGTCTCCCTCTTTTATATTAATTGATTCATATGGTTTTTCTATTTTATTTTCTATATTTTTTACTTCTGTTGTTCCTATAACTAAAGCTCCATTTGTATATAGTTTTAGTCCTATTAGATTTCCTGTTGGAACAACTTTTATTCTTGGATATGTTGTTACAGCTATTTCTTTAACTTTTATATTTCCAAATAGCATTACAGCCATTTTCGTTGTTTCTAAGTTTTTATCTTGCCATGTTTCTTGAACCTCTTTATTTTTTCTTTTGAATTCAACTCCAAATACTCTTTTTAGTTGTATGTTTTCACCATTTAACAAAAAAATTCTAGAAGGAAGTTGTGTAATATTAGAAGCATATACTAATATTACTAGTAATATTAAAATTATAAAAAAGTATCTTTTTTTCATTGATTACCTCTTTTATAATTTTTCCCTATTTGCATTTTTTATATACAGTTATAAAATTTACTTTATTAAATTTATGTTCTGTACTTTTGGGAAGAAAAAAGAAAGCAGATTTTACATCTACTTTCTATGTGTTTTATCTATTTACGTAATCATTTGTTTTATATAATCCATTTCTGATTTTTGCAAGGTATGTATACACAGCTGATTTTCTTTTATTTAATTCTGCTTGACTTATCATTTTTGATGCATCAACTGTTCCAGTATAGCTTTCTCCTGTTCGGTAGTATTCATATTGATTTGATTGAATTTCAACGATTAATTCACCATCATCTGTTGTAAATGTTCTTCTAAGGTCTCCCTTATAATATTTAACAACAGAATTATAATTTCTTGAAATTATACATGTATAGCAACCTAAATTTTTATGGTCATATAAATATATTTCTTCTGAACCATTTTGCAATATAGTTAAATCATAACCATTATAATTCTGTATATTTTCAGCAGGTATTTCATCACCTATTTGAATTTCTCCATCTTGTTTATTTGCAACATAATATGTATTTGTAGAATCATCATATAAACATACTATATTATCCAAATTATCAATAGTTTGGTCTGCATCTTTTACTTTGGCCAATATTCTTTTAGCATCATACTTAAATTCTGCGCTTTGGTCTGCTACATAATCATTTGATCCGTCATCTCCTAAGTCAGGACAATCATACATATGATAATTATCTTTTCCATTATTATATACATTTTTGTTTACAAAATACATATTCTCAATATCAACTGATGTATTATTATTGTTGCTTTTTACTACAGAGTAACTATTAAATCTTTTTGTTCCACATGGCATGCCTTGTAAGAATGTAACTATTGATACATTGTTTAATACATTTTCCCAGTCCTCATCACGTAGGACAGGTAATCTATATGAAACTTCACTGTTGTAATATGTATCATTAAAAGTTGATATTGCTGAATTTAGATTGTATTGTATAGAATTTTTTATAACATTTCTTTTGTGTTGTACAAAGTCTGAATCTTGGCTTTCAGGATTATTATTTGTACTATTTATTGCGAATATCTTAGTTTCATCACCTGAAAAATCTGTATATGCCAATTTTGTTTCATCTGTCATATTTTGAATTTGCAAATATTCTTGCTTCATTGATTTAGCTTTAACATCACTTAAATTATCTTGTACCCATCTTGAAAAGAAATATGCTTTTATATAATATTCTTTTGCATCTTCATCTTCAATTGTTACATTATTATATGTTACACTAATATTAGAATTTGAACCTAATACCAACGCTCCAGTAGCTCCTGGATAATTAGCTGAATCATTAATAAGCTTATCTATCTCAAGTGTATCTTTGATAATTTCATCACCAGTTTGATTTCTTATTGGTGTTGTATTTGAACTTCCTGAACTATCTTTTTTTACAACTTTATTTGGTGAATATATATTTCTATATCCAGAAAAAGTTTTATCATTTCCATATTCGTAATTATTTATATATTGATATGCGTCTGAACTATTCACATCAACTGCTAAATATCTTACGTTATTGTGCTGATTACTTGCTGAGTCTGAGTTATGCTTATATACATCTTCATATTTTTGTATATCTGCTTTACTCAAATCAGTAGCTGATGTTCCTTGTTTTGCAAGCATTTTTACTAAAATAGTTCCAGATAAATTTATTTTGCTTGGATCTATCAAATATCCCGATTTTGTAAATTCTTTATTATTTAATTTTCCATATAAAGTTACATAATTGTCTAAAGTATAACTTGCAACAATATCATAGTTATTATCTGTATATTGTGCACTGTAATATATAAATGGTTTTAACATATAGTTATACTCTTCTTTTGCAGAACTTGCATCTGTTGTAAATTGTCCTGAATATCTTCCATTTATTGTTGCAGTTTTAAATTTTGATATATCTTCAGCAGTTGAATCACTTACTCTATATTGGTTTTCACCTGTTCCTGATTTTGCATATACAACATCTTTTTCACTTGTGATTACTGCTGTACCGTCAGAAGTTTTTATTGCAACTTGTGGCGTTTTTATTGGACTATATATGTAATAACCGTCATATGTTGTAAACAAAATTGCTGGTACATAATTTTGTAATCTGCTTTTTGATGCACTAGACATACCAAAATTAGTTGCCAATGTAGTAAAAAATGTATTAACCGAAGCTAATACATAACTTTTTATTGATTCGCCAGTTGTTCTCTGCGTATTCAAAGAGTTAATTTGATACGCAGATATGGCATCATATGTAGAATCATTTAATTTAGTTTGATATGTCGTTTGCAATACTAATGTATCAGTCTGATTTTGTATATAATATGACAATACCATTGATAATGGCAAAACTATTATAACAAATATTATTGCAAAATTTTGATATTTCATAAATCAGCCTTTCTTATAAATTAGTGAGTTCCATTGTTTTGAACAACTCCAGCATGAGAACCTGAAATTTGATATGTTCCCTTTCCTGTAATTGCATAGAATGCATTTCTTAATGATTGAGCTATTGTTGTATCTGTGTTAACAGAAGAAACAGATACTATATCGCCTTCTTTTAATGGATATTTTCCAGCTGAACCATATATTTGTTCTTCTATAGCTTCAGTATATATTGAATAATAAACGTTTTCACCAACTACTGAACTTGTTGTCCATGTTGTTTTTTTACCAACGTTATCATCTTTTACTTTTACTTCAATGCTTGTATCAAATGTATGATCCAATGCAGAAAGTTTCTCTTTGTATTCTGTTAAATCAGCTTGAGTGATAGCTCCGACATTTCTAACTTTATCAACAAATTCAACTGTTTCTTGTTGAACAGCTTGTTGCGTTATATCATCATTTCTATCAGCTATTGTCATTAGTGGAAAAACGAACATTAATATAGCAGCTATAAATATTGCTATTATTGTTACTAATGTGTCATTCATTTTGGTTCCTCCTATTATTTTTATTTAATTTTATATGTAATAATTATTTTTGTACTTGCTGGACGTGTTACAATTTCTTCACCATATTCATCAACTGAAACTACACCATCGGTTCTATATTCAAGATATGTTTCTTCAAATCTTGAATTAGCATAACTCATAAGATTATTGCTTGAATAATCAACCTTTGGAAAATGTTTCATTGTTGTTCCATATATATATGCATTTATTCTTTCTAAAATGTATGCTGAACCTTGATTATACCAAGGTGCACCAAACATATAAGCTTTTTTGCTTGCATCATTGTATTTTTGATTTATGCTATTCAAGTAATTATAATCATTACTACTTGAATCAAATGTTATTTTACCTATTTGACTTTCTATATTTGTATCAAATACTTGCAATTCTTCTCCTGCATTACTTAATATTCTAATTCGAATATTGTCGTCTGATTGCGCATATCTATATAGGGTAGGAATTACTGTTTCAATTCCTACCTCTCTTGTTATATTATTTCCTAGACCTTCTATTTTTGGAAGGTAATCATTTAAGTTTATACTTCCTACAACTTTATCAGTTGTTTCTCTAGCTTGCGAAAACATTACCATGGTGACTGAAAAAGCTACTATGAATATTAATGCTGCCGCAGCCATTTTTAAAGCATCGGTAATATTTTCCATTATATCTCCTTATAATAATTAGTTGTCTAATTGTCCAATACCAACTCTAATTATTGCACCAGCTTCCATATCTGCAACTACTTTATAGTTTTTTGATGAATTAATTTTTGATTTTAAAGTAGTCATTTGTGTAGTTGCTTTAGCAACTTGAGCAGATGTATTTTCACCATCATCATAAAAGTTTGCTTTTTGACATTCAGTAGCTAGGGTTGCTCCATTAGTAGCATTGTTACCTGTGTTGAAATTTGTTAAAGCTTTTGTAGCACTTAGTGCTGTTTGTTGCTCTTTACTTAATTTAGAAAAATTACCCATTACTTCAATTGTAATAAATTTTCCTGATTTTCCAACATTTTCTTGGTTCATACTGATTATATTATCAATCATAGATTTAACTTCTGATCCTTTAACAGTATCTCCTAAGTATGATTTTACTTTTGCATTGTAAATATCCTTTTCTTGTTGTGACATTTGTGATACAGCTGAATCAACTGTAGCATTTGCTGAATTGTATATATACATACCTATAGCAATAAGTAGTATACAAATTAATATTGCACCAGCAATTAAAAGTGCTTTTGACGCATTCTCCATTTTTTATTCCTCCTCTTTTTTCTTTTGACTATTTTTTATTTATAATTCCCTTATGGGAAATATTAAAAACTAATTTTTTTCAGTAAAAACAACTTGTTTTACTTGTCCTGTTTTTTTATGATATTCAACATCTTTGGTTTCAAAAAGTAAATCACTAAATGCGTATTCAACTTTTTCAACTCCTATTTTATCATTTAAAATTAAATTTTCCATAGGAATTTTTACCATTTGCTTTCCATCACTTGATTTTGTTTCTATATATAATTTTATTGAATTTGTATCATTTTCATTAAATGTCTTATCTTCATTTTGTGATATATTATTTTTTTTGTTCTGCTCTATGGCTTTATTCATTAAAGAAACTATTGTATTAATTTGAATATTGCTGTTTTGATATGCTAAATATTCTTTATTTATTTGATTGACTTCTGTTTTCATCTTAGAATATTCTGCAAATTTAACAAAAACAATTGATGTTATTGTTATAACAGATATAATTACTAATATCAATATTTTTCTCATTTATTCCCCTTCATTATATTATATATATTTTTTTTTTGCAATATTTTTTTTATTCCAATTACTTCCTTTTATATTTAGCTTCATTCGACAAAATTGTTGTTATTGCATTTGATAAATTTACATTATTGTCTGATGGATAAAAATTCATATTGTTTATTCTGTTTTCAGCATTATAGCTTACTATTTCTATTTTGTAATCTATTGTATTTTTAGCATTTGGATAATCTTTTGACATATAATATCCGTTTTCTATAAGTAAATAATATGCTTCTTGATTATAATTTTGTAAGTCGTTTAATTGTGGTGCTCTGTCTCCGTTTAATTTCAAATTAACATGTACTATTCTTTGGTCATTGGGATCTTCTGGATTTAATGGATTCATAACCATTTTATTATTGTAGTTCCATGCAAAATTTGCAACAGAAACTAAATCATGAATTTTTGCATAATTCTGATTTGTTAATTCATCATCTTTTACAACAGCTCCTATGAACCTTGTAAAATTTGCATTAAATGTTGCTACTTCAGAACTTACTTCTTTAGATTGATATGCTTCTGTAACTTGTGATGCAGAAGAAAACATTCTGACAGCAATAAACAATATTAACATAGCTACTAGAATTCCTGCACCTATTAATAGTGCTTTTGAAGCATTCTCCATATTATTTCCTTTCTATCTTACTCTACTGAATCTACTGGTACAAAAGTCATACAATAAATTCTACCTACATCGTTATAATCAACACCTGTACATTTAAATACATTTTTCTTAAATTCGCTAAATCCTTTTGAATCTGTTGTGGTTACTGTTGTGGTGATACCTGATTTTTTGGTTTTTACTTGGGTTGTGTTTCCATCAATAACAATTTCTTTTATTGTTTTTACAACATTCATATTATCTGCTGATAGTGAATACCATGTATTTGCTTTGAAAATTTCTCCTCTAGAGTCATCAACATCTCTTTTGATTAATGTGCTTATGCCATTTTGTACCTTATATGTTTCGGTGGTTACTGTTTTATATATATTGTTTTTTAGTTTAAACTTTATGTTTATTGAACTTCCTATTTCTGGATCATAGAATCCATCTATCTCTCCTCTATGAAACATTTGCTTTTCTAAGTTAGCTGATTTATTATTTGCATAAGCCAATCCTAGAACAGATATCAAATCTGTTCCATACATTGAGCTTTTTTCAAAAGCATTAAATTTCTTATTAAAATCAGTAGTTTGCTGTATTAATTCTTGTTGGCTTTTTGTTTCTTCTATAGAACTTATTCTATTAAAAACAAAAATGAATAAACTTATTAGTAATAATCCAATTAATAGTTCCCCAGCAAGTTTCAATGCTTCAGCTGCATTTTCCATTCTTTACTCCTTTTCTACATTTGTGAACTCATGTTTTGGAATGCTTCTGTCATACTTAACAAACCAATTACACACAATGGTGCAATTAAGTATCCAACAAACATTGATACCATTGGAGCAAATCCAACAACTTTTCCTATTAATGATTTCCTTGATATTAATCTTTCATTTGAGTCTTTACGTTTTTCTTGATAATATGCTCTTTCTGTATCTAGCTCATCAAATGCTTGTCTAATTGGTATTTTTTCAACTGCTGATTGTAAACTTTCTACAATACGTATTAATTGTGGGAATGCTACATCATTTTTCAATTCCTCTAAAGCTTCCCATGGACCACTCTCAAAATTGTTTACACATTTTGAAATTGGTTCTCTAAATATATTAGAATATCTTTCTAGCCATTCCAATATCATTTCAACATTTACCCTCTCAATTTTCATAAGCATAAGGATAATTGTTTGGAACTGCATAACTTCATTTTCCATTTCCATTTGTCTCATGATTTTTTGGAACATTAACATCCAAATCGGTCCATAATATGCTATTGTTGCAATTCCAAATGAAATTAAAAATTCAAACCATTTTAAATATTCATTTTGTAATGTTACTAAGTCTTCATGTACCCACTCTGCTGCTTCTTTTAATTCATCATCTGTAGCTGATTTATAATAATCTTCTTTTGCTAAATCTTTTTGAATCATTTCAACAGTTACGCCTTTGTCAGATCTATATTTGTCCATATATTTGTTATGAACTTCAAGTTCTGCCATAGCCGATTTTTCTTGATCTGAATTCATATTACCTAATAAGTCGTAATCTGCTTTTGGTTCTTCATATATATACTCAATTGTAATGTTATGAAGTTCCCAGAACATAAACATTGATATGATAAATGCAACAATTGCAAACATACATCTATCAATATATAGCCATTCAATTTTCAGTTTTGTAGCTGATTCTTTCATTAACTTTATTTTTAGTCTGTATTCTTTTGTTCCTTCTTTTGGAACAATTTTATCTATAAATTTCTTTATGTATTTTTTCTTATATAATTTTTGTTCCCAAGGATTCTGCATGTCTCTTCCTGTATCAACACTGCCATTATCTTTTAATTTTCTAACTAACATATAACATATGAATGTTACAACAATTAAAAGCATTTGAACAATAAATCCTGTTTTTCCATCATAAAATGATTTTGTAAAAGCAAACATTCCAACTGCCCATTTTTTTATAGGTTCCAAAAATAGTATTGGCAAAGCTGCAATTAATGCAAGTGATTGGAACACATAGTCTAATTTTTCTCTTTTTAAAATCTCTATTTGCATTTCTTGAGTTATATTATTTAAGTTTTTCAAATATAATGATGCACCATCAGAGTCTTGTCTATCACCAAATTCTTTTGTTAAATATGAAATTCCAGCAAATTCTTTTAAGAAACTATTTGGCGCTATATCATAATATTTCTCTAATTCCATTTCTGGATCGTCAGAAATTAATATTTCATAAATTTTTTGTGCTTGTCTTGAAACATCAAGTTCATCATTTTGAGCAACTTCATAAACTGCTTCTTCAACTAGATTGAATTCATGATATGCATGTCTCATTTCAGAGAACATATCAATTTGCTCTTTCAAAAGTTTATTATCTACTTTATCAACCATTCCACTTAGCAATGTTTCTGTAAAGAATAATTCAAATAGTAATAATGTTGCTAATAATACTACGTTATTTTTTGCAACTACTATAATAACAATTGTTAATGGAATAACAACCAGTATCGCTCTTGTCATCATTTGAGCAGTTTGCATTCTTGTTAAATATTCATCTTCTAGGTTTATAATTTCTAGTCTTCTTCTTATCTTTAAAATATATCTTCTTAAGAATGGTATTCTAACAAGTATAAGATATATTTTTTGATACATTATCTCTTTTGAGAATGACTTTGTTTTTGTACCATCAACTAGTGATGCAACAAACTTCGTATTCTTTTTATTAGTGAACTTATTTATTATTAAAAATGCGACTATTAAACCTCCAAATAGCGCTAGTGCTCCAATTATAAACTTTCCAAGCATTTCATTGGACATTGTTAGTTGCACCTCCTATTATACTTTTTATTCTATAAATCTGTTGCTGGTTGGATATTATGTGATGGGCTAGCTTGTCTTGCTCTTGCTGCACCTTCAGTTGCTGTTGCTCCAATTGTTTGTGGTTTTATACCCCAATTTCTCTCTAGAAATTTATCAAATGCTATTTGATCATTATCGTCCATATTTTCTCTCATTCCTCTTATGTTTTCATCAGAAATTGGATTTACCAAAACGTATGAATCATCAACGAATTCTAGAACATTTCTATATTTGTATATCTCTTTGTTTGTTGTTTTTGAGAAAAACATTGTTGCATTATCAAAGAATTTGTCAACTTTTCCTTCCATTGTTTTTTCTCTTCTATGGTCATATGTATATTCGTTTTTCTCTTCTATTGGAATACATTCTGTTATTCTTTCTATGTAACGTCTACCTCTAAAGTCTTTAACCAAGTGAATATCAAAGTTTAAAACTTGAACAACCTGATCTTCGGCAACTTTTTCATCTGTGAATGTTCCAGCTCTTAACATTGAGTTTCTTAGGGCTGTTATTAAGTTTGGAAATGTTTTAGCGTGGTGAGTAAATAATGTAAATTTAGAAGCAACCTGCGCTGACTGAATCATCCAAGATGCTACGGGATCAGTTGCAACCTCACCGATGATATTAACGGAACCATCAGTCTTTTTCTGAACGTCCAAACATTCCTGACCTGCGATTGTTTCTGTTTCACGCATTGAAAGGATATTTCTTGTTGGATATATCTTTCTTAAATGCAACTCGAACGCAGTTTCAGTGATACGAAGGTTCATAGTTTCGTATATATTTTCTATCATTGCCATCAACATTGTTGTTTTTCCGGCAACCTTGCTCTCCTGTTAGAGCTATGATTCTTGCTCCTTTTACAAGGAATTTTAATAATTCTATTGTTTCTTCTTTTCCATCAAATTTTACAATTTGTTCTAGTGTAGCTCTCTTAACATCGAACTTTCTTACGAAGAAAGCCCATGTCTCAGACATACTTGGTCTAACAACAACGACACGAGAACCATCTTTCATTTCATTGATTTTATAACCGTTTGTATCAGATAACTGACCTGGGTTATTGTATTTGTATATATTTTGACATACTCTCTTTAGTTCTGCTTCTGTTCCAAATGATAAGAATGCAAGTCTTATTGACTTACCTTGGAACATGATCCAGATACTATCGCAAGCACGTGGTACTTTTGCATCTGTAATTTGTGTTAAATAATCTGCATCTGTTTGTGCAACTTGGCTTAAGAAACTTTCTGGTAAACCAGATACACCACCAGATACACCATCTATGTTCATGTCTCTAACTTCATCAATACTACTGTATCCTTTGTATTTTTGATAGATTCTTTGAACAACTATTTCAAGTTTATCATTGAATGATAATTTAAAGTTTTCTTTTTCATATATTTCACTTATTTCGTCTTCTGTTATAACATAACAAGGCTTTGATTCACCTTGAATATATTTTAGAACAGCTAGATTATATTTCTTTATCATCTCACCTAAAGCCTCATATCCGAAGCTTTTTTGATATTCGTGAATTATAACATCGAATTTATCTTGGCCCGTTAGTAATGATGGTATGTCAAAAGGAATTGCTTTTGAGATATTAGTTTCTGTAACACCATACTCTTTTGATAAAAGGTCATATATAAGTTCTTTGATGTATTTTTTATCGTTTACATCACCATATGTACACCCTTTTAAAGCCTTTTTCAATTCATATTTTTTATTTTTTCTTCTTTTTAATTCCTCTTCTGATAAACCAATATCATAAAGGTTTACTTTTGTAATTTCGTCAAGTCTTCTTTTTATAAAAGCAATCATTTTGTCTAATGTATATGTTTGATCATCTTGTTCTATAATATTTTCTGTTTCTGCTTTTTGATTTTGTTTTATTTTATATGCTATATAAAATAAAACTGCGAATATGACTAATATAATAAGTATTGCGTTAACCATTTCTAAAGAAACTCCTTTCTCATTTGCTATTCTTAGGTTCTAGCTTTTTATCCCATCATTAGTACTTCTTGTGCTTTAAATACAAGTCGATCTGCTGCATTTGCTACTTCATCTATAAATACGGCATTTCTGTCATTACTACTTATTAGACTCTTTCTGAATTTTAAGAAGTAGTTACCTATTTGACCTTCATTTGCATTTTCAAAGAATAAAGTATTGTATGATACTGCAGGTATTTCTTTCTTTTCCCCTACATCTCTTGCAATATTCTTTTTTGTATATTTTGAATATCTATCATATCTTCCGATTAGTGGAAGAACTTTTCCTGATTTAAAAAGTGGATTTTCCATTTTTAATTTTACATATTCGTTTATATCTCTTTGTCTTTGTGTTAAGTTATATACTATAACTTGTGAAAGATTTAATATATCATTTGTTGTTTGATCATCAAATCCTTTCGCAACATCAACAAAAACATAATCATATTGTTGACCTGCAATTTTAACTAAGTCTTTATATGTTTGTTTTACACGTTGCTTATCCATTTCATCTTCAGGAGTATAACTTAATATTGCTTCGAGTCTTCCTTTATATATAACTTTTGAATAATCTGTTATAACTTCTCCAGATGTTTTTCCACTGGCTAGCAATTTTGATAACCCTTCTATTCCAGATCCTATATCAAGTTTTCCTTTATTCAACAATTTTATTGTCTTTCTTGTTGAACTATCTTGTTCTGGAAAGAACGCATTTTGTATTGTTGGATCATTAAAATTTGTATCAATTATTAATATTTTTGTATTGTTTTCAACAGCCATATGGCATGCTATTGCTAACATTGATAATGTTTGTGCAGTCTCTCTTTTTGTACTGCTCCAAAAAGTTACAATTGGCATTTTTTTAAGCTCCTTTTTCTATTTTTCTTACAGCTCTTCTTATTTCTCCACCGCCGATTCCTTCTTCTTCAAGAATTCCTTCTGTTAAAAAGATTAATCCGTCTTTATACTGTGCACTTAAATTCCTGAAATTTATTTTTGAAGTTCTTTGGTTTTCAATAATTACACTTTGATCACCTCTATCAAATGGAAGATATATTTTTTCTTTTTCCCATTCAATATTGCATGACATTGCAAGAAATTCTAGATATTCATCTTCTTCTTGTAACATATCTCTTGAAAATAATATTTTTGTTAATATTATTTTTTGTTGTAATCCAGATAATGCTTCAATTCCTCTTTTTAACGAATATACATCAAAAGACGTTACAAAATAATTTTTTATTGCCTCTTGAGCTCCAAAATTGTAATATCCTTCACATGTGTCAACATCTAGTAAGCAGTAATCATATGGGAATTCGTCTATTGTACTGTATCCTAGGTAGGCTCTAACTTCATCCATATCAGAAAAACCTACCGCTACATCTATCTCTTCAAATTCTGTTACATATGTTGTTGTTGGATGAATTACAGGAACTACATATTTTGCTTTTTGTATAATCGTTGAATCAATTATTAAAACTTTTTTTCCTAATACTGTCATTATTTTGGCAACATACAATAAAAAATCTGTTTTATCATACGCACCTATAAATGCAATTTTTTTCATTCGTTCCTCCAAATTTTATTAATATCCTAAATCTCCCATCAAAGCTTCTCTTGCTGCTTGAACTGTTGTTTTCTCGGTTGTGAATCCTTCTTTAACTTTATCTGTCTTTTCATCTTCTGTATATTTTGATAATACTGATTCGATATATTTTCTTATATCCATTACATCTTTGTTTGCATCATCTATAAGTGCCTTATCATAATCTGTAAAGCTGTTGGCTTGTATTAAACTTGCTACCGTACTATTTGGCACATATGTCGCATTTAATTCTACTTGTGCAGCATCAACATATTGTGACGCATATAATTTTGTTCCGTCAACTATGTATGATTCAATTATTGCTTCATTTAATAAAAGCATTTGGCTCTCTGTCAATTTCAACCATATTGTATTTGTATTAGCATCTTGTACTTTTACTTTTGATAGTACGACAAAATCCGCACTTGTTGGATAAGCTATACGTATATCTATATAGTCTCCTGCATTTAATTTTGATGGTAATGTAATCATTGTATACTCACCCATTCTAAATGTACCAGACTCGCTACTTTTCTCAATCATATCTGTTGTTAAAACTGTATTTTTTGATAAATCTAATTTAGCTGTCATTTGATATTCATCGCTATTTTCATCCTTATACAATTCATCTATATTAGCTGGTGTTATTGCATTATCAGGAACTTGTTGAGCTGGTACTGATATTAGGGCGAACTTCTGATCAGCATCTTCTGACGCTGTTAGTATCTCATCTTTTTGAACATCTTGTGTAACCGCGTATACTTGTACTAATGCAACCTCATTTTCTTTTTGTATTTTTACTATTTCTTCTTTTAATCCTTTTACTCTCATATATAGTAGTGCTACTACTACAGCTGCAATAATTACAGCTACTAGAAATCCAAAAAGAAAAGAATTCCTAATTTTTCTTTGCATTGGGTTCATTGCCATTTTTATATTCCTCCTTATTTATGCTTTCGCACATAATACTTTACTTTATATTATTTAAAAACTCTTGATAATATTGTACAACTTTATCGTATTTTAGTAAATAATATCGATAAATGTAATCCAAAAAAAATAGTTTTGTAATATTTTTGTAACTTTAAATATTGATATATTTTTGAAAGGTTTCTCTAACTCCTTCTTCATTATTTGTTCCTACTTCAACATTTGCTACTTCTTTGATTACTGGCGTGCTATTTCCCATTGCAACGCCTAGCCCTGCTTCTTCAATCATTTCTTTATCATTAATATTGTCTCCTATTGCTACAACTTCATTCCTATCAATATTTTTTTCTTTCATTATATATTCTAAAGCTGTCCATTTATTTACGTTTTTATTTGTTATTTCTGTATAGCAATATTCTACCAAAACTTCTTCTGTACCTGATTTTATTATTTTTTTCGACATATGAGCTACGTCTAAAACATCAATATCATTAATTGTTCTTAGTTTTTTTATTATACTTGCGAAAACAATTTGGCTTTGATCACAGACTGTTACTTTTAAATATTTTTGATCATTTGATTTTAGAATATAATCATATACATCGGTTAAAATATTTATATTCGTTCTTTTTTCTTCTTGCTTATGTGTGTTTTCACTATAATAAAATAATGTATTATAATTTAACGATTTTGTTAATACTTCATTTTCTGTATATATATTATAGTAAATGCTATTTTCTTCGCATATTTTTACAATATTTAATACTTGCTCTTTACTTAAAAATTTATCATAAACTACTTCTTTTTTATACATATCATATACTATTGCACCATTTCCTGAAATCAAATAATGATTTGCTTGCAATTCGTTTGCTAAATCTTCTACTGAACTAATTGGTCTTCCTGAGGCAAGTACTACTTCAACTCCATTTTCAATTGCTTTTTTTATTTCCTCTTTTGTGTTTTCTGAAACTTCTCCATAGGAATTTAGTAATGTTCCGTCTAAATCGATTGCTACTAATTTGTACATACATAATTCTCCTTTTTTCTTGTAAATTCTTTTCATATTATAACATTACCACTTTTTTTTTCAAATATTTTGCATAAAAATTTCCAGTTTATTTTTTGTTTTTTTACATACTATATATATTGAAGAAACGTTCAAAAGTTTTTTCAATATAATAATTAGACCTTGGAGGTGAATACAATGACAAATAACAGTAATAGAAAGTTAGTTCCAGAAGCTATGGATTCTTTAGAAAAATTCAAATATGAAGTTGCAAACGAAGTTGGTGTTAATTTAAAGAATGGTTATAATGGAAACATTTCAGCTAGAGATGCCGGAAAAATAGGTGGTAACATGGTTAAGAAAATGATTCAACAAGCTGAAAATTCAATGATTAACAAATAGTTTTAGTTTTAAATAGTCATAAGTTTTATTTAATTTAGAATTTATGAATGTTTTAAAATCAGAAAACAGACAATTAAATTTGACGTGAGCCAAAATTATTAAACCTAAATTTACTAATGATAGTTCTCTACAAATTTAAAATTGTCTGTTTTTTGATTTTTTATTTATTTTATGATATAATTTTTATGTACACCAAATTTAGAAAGGAGACTTACTTTATGAAAAAAGAAATCATGGTAAACGACATTTTAAGCAACTTGGAGCGGGAGGTTTTAAAATCTTCAGATGCAAACTTTGAGTTTGCGGTGAGATATTATCTTGGTTATAGTACAAAGCACGAGTTCGAACGTTCTCACTTTTTCGACGAGTTTGCGTGTGAACCGCAGATTCAGCAGCCTTTAGTTAGATTATACAATCTACTTGGTTACTGTGAATTCAAGAAGAAAATTGTTGAACTCAGCAAATCAGTAACAATCAAGTTGCTGAATGACAAGGATACACCGTATCCTCTGCTGGCGCAGCTCACAGAATTCGTACCTAGTGACTACTGCGAGAAGCTGGCTAGAAAAAACAAGTTTTCACATCACTATTTATTTATTGTCGCTTTCAAAAGTCTGGATTCATGCTTTATGGTACCACGAGATTCCAGAAACATCTCTGGATGGAATATGAAACGTTGTCGTCAGTGGATGCACAAGTTTTCAAATCCATCTGAAGAAATTCTGAACATCTTAAGTGATCCCGAAGAAGCTATGAAAGTTAATGTCGATGACAACTGGTTAATCGGCAAATTGGTTTCAAGTCTCTAACAGTTAAAATCCCCGACCGTGAGTTTTCACGGCTGGGGTATTTTTATGTTATATATTATACTTTTCTCTTTTTTCATATTTTGTATGTAATAACTCATGAGCTTTGTGGCTTCCTGGTTTTTCTAGATAATCTTTATATATCTTTCTAACTATTGGATTTTCGTGTGATTTTCTTATTGTACTTTTTTCATCAATCGTATACAAGCTATCAGCTCTTAATTTTCTTATATCTTTTTCTGAACGTTCTTTTGAGCTTTTTATTGGTTGGCCTCCACCCATCACACATCCGCCTGGACATGCCATAATTTCAATAAATTGATATTCAGATTTTCCTGATTTTATTTCTTCTAATATTTCTTGTGCATTTTTTAATCCACTAACTGCTGCTATTTTTATTTCTTTTCCAGCAATATTTATTGTTGCTTTTTTTATTCCATCTCCGCCTCTAACTTGTTCAAAATCAATTTTTTCTAAGTCTTTTCCTGTTAATGCATCTTGGGCAGTTCTTAGAGCCGCTTCCATTACTCCACCTGTTGTTCCAAATATTGCTGCAGCACCTGTTGCTTCTCCCATTGGGCTATCAAAATTTGTATCTTCTAATTTTTCAAATTCAATATTAGCTTGTTTTATCATTCTTGCTAATTCTCTTGTTGTAATTACATTATCGACATTGTACATTCCGTCGTTTTGTAATTCTTTTCTTTGTCTTTCAAACTTTTTAGCGATACATGGCATTACTGAAACCATATAAATTTTATTTGGATCTATTCCTTCTTTTTCTGCATAGTATGATTTAACAATTGCTCCAAACATTTCGTGAGGTGATTTGCAAGTTGATAGATGAGGTATTAATTCTGGATAATTCATTTCCATATACTTAACCCAACCTGGACTACATGATGTAATCATTGGAAATACTCCGTTTTCTGAAAATCTTTCTATAAATTCATTTGCTTCTTCCATTATTGTTATGTCTGCGCCAGTATTTGTGTCAAATACTTTGTTAAATCCTAATCTTTTTAATGCTGTTACCATTTTTCCTGTAACGTTTGTTCCAACATCCATTTGAAATTCTTCTCCTAGTGCTACTCTTACAGCTGGTGCTGTTTGCACTACAACGAATGTATCTGGATCTTTTAATTTTACCCATACATCATTTATTGTTTCTTTTTCGTGAAGAGCTCCTGTTGGACAACTTTGAATACATTGTCCACAAAATGTACAGTTAACATCATTTAAACTATGATCTCCAACTGTTGATATACAAGATTCAAAGCCTCTATTTATGCAATCAATTGCTCCTATTCCTTGAACCTTTTTGCAAGCTGATATGCATCTTCTACAAAGTATACATTTTTCAAAATCTCTTACAATTGAAGGTGATAAGTCATCTATTTTATGTTTAGTTTTTTCACCTTCAAATTCTACATTAAGCACATTAAACTTTGTAGCTAATTTTTGCAACTCACAATTTCCAGAACGTGTACATGTTAAGCAATCTTTTGAGTGATTTGAAATTATTAAATCTAATATTACGTGTCTTGCTTCTAATACATTTGGTGTATGTGTGTGCACTACCATTCCTTCTTCAACAGTTTGTATGCAAGATGTTGCAAAGCCTCTTCTACCTTCAACTTCGACAACACAAATTCTACAATCTCCAACTTCATTTATATCTTTCAAAAAGCAAAGTGTTGGAATGTCGATTCCAGCTTCTTTTGCTGCTTGTAATATTGTAGTTCCTTTTTTTACTTTTACTTCTTGCCCATCTATTTTTAGTTTTACAAATTCATTTTCCACTATTTTTTTCTCCTTTCAAATTAGAATTTGAAAAATCAATTTCCTATCGCTTTAAATGGGCAACTTGTTATACAAGTTCCGCACTTAATACATTTATCTTGATTTATTGTTCTAGTTTCTCTTGCTTCTCCTTCAATTGCTCCAACAGGACAATTTCTTTGACATAGTCCGCATCCCTTACACTTTTCTGCATTAATAGTTATGTTAGACATTGACTTGCATTCTAATGCTCTACATTCTTTTTGAATTGCGTGCTCTCTAAATTCTTCTCTAAAATATTTAAGTGTACTTATAACTGGATTCGGTGCACTTTGTCCTAAACCGCATATGCTTGCTTTTTGAATATTTATAGCTAATTTTTCTAATTTATAAATATCTAATTCACTACCTTCTCCATCACATAATTTTGTTAGTAGCTCTAGCATTCTTTTTGTTCCTATTCTACAAGGTGTGCATTTTCCACAGCTTTCGCTTACTGTAAATTCTAAATAAAATTTAGCTAAACATACCATACATTTTGTATCATCCATTACTATTAATCCACCTGAACCCATCATTGAGCCGATTTCTTTTAATGATTCATAATCAATTGGTGTATCTAAATGTTCTTTTGGTATACATCCGCCTGATGGTCCACCTGTTTGAGCTGCTTTAAATTCTCTTCCATTTGGAATTCCGCCACCTATGTCATATACTATTTCTCTTAATGTTGTTCCCATTGGTACTTCAACAAGACCTATATTATTTACATTTCCACCTAGTGCAAATACTTTTGTTCCTTTAGAGGTTTCTGTTCCTATTGATGAATACCATTCTGCTCCTTTTAATATTATTTGTGCAATATTTGCATATGTTTCAACATTATTTATTAATGTTGGTTTTCCCCATAATCCGCTTTGTGCTGGATATGGCGGTTTTACTCTTGGTTGACCTCTTTTACCTTCTATTGATTCTAGTAATGCTGTTTCTTCTCCACATACAAATGCTCCAGCGCCTAATCTTATATCAACATCAAAATCAAACTTTGTGCCAAAAATATTTTTTCCTAATATTCCGTATTCTCTTGCTTGATCTATTGCAACTTGAAATCTATGTACTGCTATTGGATATTCTGCTCTAACATATATATACCCTTGATTTGCCCCTATCGCATATGCTGCTATTGCCATTGCTTCTAAAACTGAATGTGGATCTCCTTCCAGAATACTTCTATCCATGAAAGCTCCTGGGTCCCCTTCATCTGCATTACATACAACATATTTTTGTGTGCTTTCTGAATTTTTCGTAAGCTCCCATTTCTTTCCTGTTGGGAATCCAGCGCCACCACGTCCTCTTAAACCTGATTGTTTTATTGTTTCGATTACTTCTTCTGGAGTCATTTCTATTAAAACTCTTTCTAAAGCTTTGTATCCGTCAAATGCAATATATTCATCAATTTCTTCTGGATTAATTACTCCACAATTTTTTAATGCAATTCTTTTTTGCTTTTTGTAAAAACTTAATTCATCTAATTTTTGTACTTTAGTGCCATCAATATCTTTACACAATAGTCTTTCAACCACTTCTCCATTTTGAATGTGTTTTTCAATTATCTCTTCACAATCTTCTGGCTTTACCATTGCATAAAATGTATCTTCTGGTCTTATTATTACAATTGGTCCTTTTGCACATAGTCCAAAACAACCTGTTTGTATAACTCTTACGTTTTCTATATTTTTCTCTTTTAAAATTTTTCTAAATCTTTTCAAAATCTCTGGTGATTTTGATGATGTACATCCTGTACCATGACATACTAATATATGTTTTTCTCTTGTATCTGATTTTGTATTTACACGTAAATCTAACTCCGCTCTTTTCTCTTTTCTAATTTGATTAATTTCTTCTATAGTTTTCATATTCTCATTCCTTTCTGAGAGTTTTCTTATTTATAATTATTCTGTTTCTTTAATTTTATCAATTATTTCATCTAGCATTTTTACTGTTGCTTTTCCATGTACTTCGTTATTTACTGTAAATACTGGTGCTAAACCACATGCTCCAACACATCTTGTTGCTTCAATCGAGAACATTCCATCTTCTGTTGTTTCCCCTTCTTCAATTTTTAGTCTTTCTTTTAATCTGTCTAAGATTTTTTGTGATCCTTTAACATAGCATGCTGTTCCAAGGCATACTGCTATATGATACTTTCCTTTTGGCTTTAAAGTAAATCTGGAATAAAAAGTTATTACTCCATAAATTTCTGCCATTGGCATATTTAAATATTCTGAAATTTCTTTTTGTGCTTTCATCGGAATATATCCTGATTTTTCTTGAATATCGTTTAATATTTTTATTAAATTGCTCTTGTCTTTAGAATATTTTTCTAAAATTTCTTTGTATGTGCCTTGGCATTTGCATTGATTAGTTTCCATAGGTACCTCCTATTTATATTTTTAATTTCTTCCGTGCACAGTGTACTATATTATAGTTTTTTTTAACTTTTCCATAATAACACATAGAACAAAAGTGGACTATTTATGATATTTGCACTGATTATAACACTTTTAAGTCCGCGTCTTTGTTTGTGCGCGAAATTTGCTCTGTAAATTTCTGTGCATTGTTATTTTTATATAATGGGAAGTTTGGAGAACTTTCGATTATATAAAAATAAGTTAGCTTGATTATATCAAACTAACTTATTTTATTTCAACCTTTATTATTATTTTATTATGCTTCTGGTTCTGCTATTCCAAAATTTCTTCCATCTTTTAGTTTATAAATTACATTTACTTTTCCAGTATCAACATCTATGTATGCTAAGAATGTTTGTGTTGGTCTTCCTTCTAATTTTAATTTTGCATCTTCAATAGACATTGGTTTTATTTCATAATATGTTGTTTTTATAACTTCACCGTCTATTGATTCTTCATGTTCTTGCATGCTTTCTTTTACTCTTAATGTTTCATCTTTGTTGATTCTTTCTTTTTTAGTTTTGGCTTTTCTAATTTGTCTTTCTAATATGTCCATGTCTTCATCTATTGATGCATATAAGTCTTTATTTTCTGTTACTGCTCTAAATGTTTCACCTTTGTATGATGCACTTATTTCAGCTATTTGTAATTCTCTTTCAATTCTAATCATAGCTTGTACATCTAGTTCGTCTGTTTCAAAGTATTTCTCTAATCTTCCTAATTTTTTCTCTATGTAGTCTTTTATTGCCTCTGTAGCTTTTAAATCTTTTCCTGTAATTTTTATATTCATTTTAATCACTCCTTCTTTAGTTTCGTAATTTCATTATATATGTTGTTCGCTAAATTGTCAATCTTCTTATTTTTTAATTTTTTGTTCAAATAGATTGCTTTTTGTCGAATTATATATTATTCTAATTCTATAAATAAAAGGGGAGGTATATATTTATGATTAAGGAAAGAAATATCGTTTTATGTATTCTTTTGTCAATTATAACATGTGGTATTTATGGAATCTATTGGTTCTGTACTTTAACTGATGATACAGCAAGAGCTAATGATGATCCAGACTTTTCAGGAATAAAGTCTCTTATATTCACAATAATTACTTGTGGTATTTATGGACTATACTGGAATTATAAAGTTGCAAAAGAAGTATATGAAGCTGGACAGAAAAAAGGATTAGCAATTAGTGATAATTCTGCAATTTGTTTAATTTGTTCTATATTTGGACTTGCAATAATAACTTATATTCTAGTTCAATCAGACTTAAACAAGATTGCACAACAACAATAATATGCTATTGCCTTTATTTTTAGGAATTCTAGTTATATTGCTTATGTATATATTTGGAATTCCTTGTTTTTTTTATAAAATAACTAATTTCTATTGTCCAGGCTGCGGATTTACACGTGCTGTATTTGCACTATTGCACCTTAATATATATCAAGCTCTTAGATATAATGTACTAATAATAATTTATATACCACTTATTTTATATTGTATTTTTTACAAATTTATTTTAAAAAGAGATTGTCAGATTTCGAATTTAATTTTATACATAATTCTTATTTTAGTTTGTTTATTTGGAATATTGCGAAACATTCCGTATTTTAGTTACTTGGCACCTACTGTTGTTTCAACAATTTAAAAAAGAAACTCAATATGAAAATTTTTTCACACCTTAATGCTCTGTATTCTACCTGCTTCAATCGAACTCACTTCGTTCGTTTGCCCTTGTGCGGTGATTCGAAATTTTTATATTGAGTTTCTTTGTATGTTTTATTAAATTAATTTTTCAACTTTATAGTCTTTTTCTAGTTTTTCATTAAAATAAATTCTGGTGATTAGTTCAAATTCTTTTAATGCATTTTCACTTATTGAAAATGAAAATAATTTTTTTGAATCTGCTTTTAAGCTATATATAATTGCATACTTACTGCCTTCTGATAAATTTATTGCACTTTTGTCTTGCTTACTACAAACTGAGCATTTAAATCCATCATCTTTTATGCTAAAAGATGATAAATCTTCTTTTTCTCCACAACATACGCATTCATTAACATTGGGTGAGTAACCTAGTATTTTTAACAATCTCATTTTGAATACTGATATTATGAAATCTAAATTTTTATCACTTTCTGAAATTACATATAATGTGTTTAGGAACAATTTTAATATGTAATAATTATTTTGATTTTCGGTTGTTACATCAGTTATTATTTTTATTAATGTTGCTGTATAGTTTAGTTTTTCTAAGTCTACTCTTATATTATAAAATATTTCTACAGGATCACAGCTTTGAATTGTATATAAATCGTTTGATTTTCTCAAGACATATTCTCCAAAGCATAACAATTGTGATCCTGCAAGTAGCATACTTTTAGGTCTTTTAGCTCCTTTGGCTACACATGAAATTTTTCCTACGTTTGGTGTTAAGATTGTTAATATTTTATCTGAGTCTCCTAAACTGTTTTCAGCAATTACTATTCCAGTCGTTTTTATATTTTTCATTTATCTACATCCTCTCACAAGGATTCTTTATCTTTGCTTTCTTTATATTTTAAGTAATCCTCAACTTTTCCAGTTTCTTTAAACTGGTTCCATTTTTCTTGTTTCTCGTTCATAATATCATCCTCTCTTAATAATATTATGAGCTTTCTATCTATTTTGCATACTTAAATTTTTTCAAAATTTGTGTATTTTCATCCCATTTATTATCTACTTTTACCCATAACTTAAGGTTTATTTTAGTTCCAAAAATTTTCTCTAAATCATATCTTGCGCATTGTCCAATTTTTTTAAGCATTTGTCCATCTTTTCCAATTATTATTCCCTTGTGTGATTCTCTCTTGCAATATATTGTTGCATCTATATCATATATTTCTTCTTTTTTTGTAGTTTTTCTATATTTAAATTTTGAAACTTCAACATAAATACCATGTGGCACTTCTTCATTTAAAAATCTCAATGCTTTCTCACGTATTTTCTCTTCTGTTATTTGTCTTGATGTTTGGTCTGTGTATTCATCTTCTTCATAATATCTAGGACCTGGTTTTAAAAGTTTTTCTATTTCATTTAAAACTGTTTCAGCATATTTTCCTTTTGTTGCTTCTATTGGTATTACGCTTGAAAAATCATATTGTTTGCTATATTCTTCAATTATTTTAAATAAGCTTTCTTTTTCTACTAAATCTATTTTATTTATTATTAAAATTACTTTTTTATGTTTTTCTTTTAGTTTTTCTAAGATATATGTATCGCCTTTTCCTATTCCTTTGCTTGTTGCTTCAACCATAAATAAAATAACATCAACATCTTGAAGTGATGCAAATGCAGTATCTACCATTGTTTCGCTTAATTTACTTTTAGGTTTATGTATTCCTGGTGTGTCTATAAATATGATTTGTGAATTTTCTCTGTTTGCAATCGCTCTAATTGCTAATCTTGTTGTTTGCGGTTTATTGGCTGTTATAGAAACATCTTCTTTTATTAAATTATTTAATAGTGTTGACTTTCCAACGTTCGTTCTTCCAATTATTGATACAAATCCTGATTTAAATTCTGACATATATTTCTCCAATCTCTTTTTTTACCTTTAATATTTTATCATATTTTAATTGTTTTAACAATATAATATATGGAAGGCTTTTCTTAATAGTATATTTAATTTGCAAACAAATAAACCAAGGAGTTTTTCCTTGGTTTGTTTGTTTTTTTATTGTATTGTTAAATTTGCATTTGTTGGACATATTTCTATGAATGTGTTTCCATCATTTACTTGAATTTCATTTCCTTGACTGTCTTTATATACTGTTTGTGCACTTCTTGATTCTTTTGTACAAGTTATTGGAATTGCTTTTCCGTTTGTTATGTAATATCCGTCTTTAGTTCCTATATTTTTTATGTCTTGTCTTCCTTTTCCGCTTCCATCATTTAAGGTATAATTATCTACTTTTGTTATTATTATATTTTTTGTTGTAATATTGCTTTCTGTTGTTGCATCTGTTTGTAATTTATTTCTTGCATATCTTGTATATGTTTGTGTTGTTTCATCATATTTAAAATTAACTTTTTGTAATGTTGAAAATGGTATTGTTACATCTGTTGCTGAAATTGCATCTGTTTTTTCATCTAATGTTACTGGATCTACTACATAATTCAATACACTTTTTTGATTTGATGTAGTTCTGTATCCCTTGGATTCTGCAGTTGTTTTTATTGTTGCTAAATCACATATTGAATTATGGGGTGCTTTGTATTTTCCAGATATTCTCCAAAATACATCTCCTGCTTTCCACGCTTTTCCTGTATCATATTCTAATCCATTTACATTATTTATTCCTAATTTCTTTATATCTGATTGTGCCTGTGGGCTCCAACCGATGTGTGCATATATTGCATCATTTTCCAACGCATAATCCAAGAAATAATGTCTTGAGCTTCTCATTGGTCCAACTTTATCTGCATCTGCTCCTTTAAATACTGCCATTAATCTGGTTTCTCCACCTTCAACAATTATTTCATATACTGTATATGCTTTGCTAATTGAAAATTGTGGCCATGCATCACTGTGATTATCAATCATACATGCTATTGGTCTGTCTGTTCCTTTGAATATTTGAATTGTTTTTTCAGGCTCTGGCTCTTGTGTATTTTCTTCTGGTGCTTGTTCAGCTATATTGGTATTTACTTCTATAGTTTTCTTACTGTTTGCATATTTCCATCCTAAAAATGCTCCTATTCCTATAATTATTAGCAATAGGATAACCAAAAAAATCTTTATTCCTTTTTTGGAGCTTTTTTCATCTGAATGATGTTTTCCCATTAAATTTCCCCCTCTTCGGTAATTTATTCGTTTCCTCGAGTTATATTAAGTTTGTTTAGTATAATTTCCTCTTTTGCTCTCATTTCTGTTCTATCAACTAATTCTATATGATCATACCCCATCAAGTGATAGAAGCCATGAACTACCATGTATGCTAGTTCTCTTTCAAAAGAATGTCCATATTCTTCAGCTTGTTCTTTTACTTTTTCAATTGAAATTACTATATCTCCAAGTGGTTCTTCTATTTCACTTATAATATTGGGGATTTCATCTTTTTCAAACATTGGAAATGATAATACATCTGTTGCTTTATTAATTTTTCTATATGTATTATTCATTTCTTGAATTTGATTAGGTGTTGTTAGTATAACACTTAAGTATAAATGTGTTTTTAATAAATTTTCTTCTTCAAAACATTTTTCGACTACTTTTTCTATTATTTTCGAATATTCGTCATCTTCTTCTATATCTAAGAATTCTATTTGTGTTAAATTTCTCATTAATTTGCCTTTCTATTTGTTTTTGTAAATTTATTGCTTGTCCTACAATTATTTTTTAAACTTTTCATTACTCCATATGATATAAGTCTATTTTTGTAGAATTGTATTATTTCTTTATTTTCTTCATTGCTATCTAATATTGATATTTCTCTTTTCAAGAATAAAATTTCTTTTTCTCTTGATGTTTCTGCTTTTTCGTATTCTGCATAAAATCTCTTGTATTTTTCTCTTTCATCTATTTTTTCCCAGTATACTTTTCCTGATAACAATTTAATGTCATATGCTTCAAGTAAATCTAATAGCAAATTATATGTTTCCATTTTTACTTTTTCATCTGTTGTTCTTACAATTAATTTTCTTGTATCACTTAATAACTTGTTATAACATTGTTCTGCTGCTACTAATGGTAAACTGTGTGTGAACACTTGTCTACTAATTCCTAGTAAAACCATATTTTTTTCAATATAATCTTTGGCATCTAATTCGCCAATTTCAAATTGATCTAGTCTATGTATTTCGTTTCCTATTTTCTCTTCTATCAAGCTGTTTTCATCTTGCATTTTTATATACAATATTTTTGAAACATATTCGCTTAAAACATCAAAGATTTTGTTATATACATCTACGTTTGTATTTATTCTTCTTGAGCATTCTGCAAGTTTTACAGAATAATTTTTTAATATTCCTTTATAGAATGTATCCATTTGTGTAAGATAAAATTCTTTATATCTTTCTAAAGATTTACTTTTTGTATTCAATTTTAATGATTCATAGTCTAGTTCAATTAAATATTTTTGCTTTTGGTATTTATATTCTACATAGTCTGTTGATTTTAATGTTGTTATTTTATAATAATTTCCCATTGCTTCTTTTTCAAATTCTGATGCAGTATTGGTTTTTACTTTTTTGTATACTGTATCCATAATGTGTTTATCTATTGCTTCTAAATAAAGTGAATATGCTTCTTGATATTTTGAAGATATTACTTTTTTCTTTTCTTCATCGCTCGTTTTAGAATTACTCATTATTTCATAGGCTTTTAATAAATTATTCCTTTTTAAATTAATTACAAATCCATTTATTCCGATTTTGGTTGGAATTATTATCTTTGATAAAGTTTTACTTAGTTTTCCAAAAAAGGTTTTATTTGAATCTACTACTTTTAGACTTCTTTCTTCCAATCTTTTTTCTCCTTTCACGAAACCAATTTTTGCTCTACCCCTATTTTTTCAATGACTTCATATATTAGTTTAACCTTTAACTCTTTTTCAGTAGGTTCAGCAATAATATTTCTATTAACGATTTGTTTGTTTTCTATATCATTTTTCATTTGTTCTTCTAGCTCTTGTATTATTTTATCTTGTAATTGTTCGCCTGTATATTGCTTTTGTTCATATCTATATTCATAGTTTGTTATTTTCTTGAATTCTATTGGTAAATAAAAATTGTTTAATATCTTAATTTTGTTTTTCGTTTCCATTGTATCATATTTTTTAAATTTTGAAATAGTTTTATAAAAATTTATTGTTTTTTTATTCAATGTTAATGCGTATTTGTTTTCTACTTCATTTGTTTTTACTTTTTCTTGTTGAATAAAACTCTCTGTTTTTTCTCGTATATACCAAACTTTTGCTTCAATATCGCCACTTGCATGCATATATCTAACTCCTGTATATTTTCCTTCCATCCAGCCTCCTATAAGTTTTCTACCTCTTTCAACTACATCTCCTTCTTTAACAAGTTCTGTTCCGTTTGTAACATTTATTTTTGTTATTATTCCGTCTTTTGATGCTACTATATCACAGTATTCATTTTCATCCAAAATATCTGGTTTAGCAACAGCTTCTACTATATTTACTTTAGCATTCGTTCCATCTATCTTTATGCCTATCCATGAAATTCTTTCATCATTTAATCTCATTTTTTCAATTACCTTTTGTATGTTTATTTTATATTTTAATTCGCCTTGCTTAATTCCGTTTTTATTTAGTTCTTCTAATATTTCTTCTGAACTTATAATGTTATTACCTTCAATTTCTATGTTCCATACAAAATTTGATAGTGCAAATATTGATAGTATTAACATAAAAAATAAAAATATAAAAACTTTTCTGTTCTTATATTTTTTTATTATAAATGGTAATCCTCTTTTTCTTTTAATTTTCATGCTACATTGTGTTTTTCTTGCTATATTTCTTATTCCTCTAAAATCGTCTATTTGTATATTTGTAATTATACTTGTATTATTTTTTCTTCTTGTTCCCCATAGCTCTATTCCTTGTTTTGTGCATGCATTAAAAAATCTTTCTATATAAAAACCTTCAATTTCAATTTGAAGATAGCCTTTTACAAAATTATTTTTTTTCTTTAAAACCATTTTTTCACCTACGTTCAAAATCTAGATTTTCTATCTTTCCGGTTATGCTTACTGATTCGTCGCTGATTTGATTTAATTTTAATTCAAATCCATTTATATTTATATTTCCTATATGTGTACATACTCTTATAAAGAATTCTTCGTATTCTAATATTCCTTTGTAATTTTCTATTAATACTTCATCAAATCCAAGCATTGTTACTTTTGGAATATTGGTTCCGACTTCTCTGGGTAAGTCTAAAATTTCATTTACTCTGTTTAGATTCATATAATATTTCATCCTTCCTAATATTTCTTCTATGTTTATATATATTCAAGTGTTAGAGAAATATTACTTTTATTATTGAAAGTTATGAATAGGAACAATACATATCAAAATTTTTTTCACACCTTGCTGGCGCATTCTTAGGATTTTGAAAATAAAAAATGTCAATTTGAATGTCGTTTACATTCCATTGACATTTTCTTATTTTCAAAGCAGGTAGAATGCTTCAATCGAACTCGCTTCGCTCGTTTGGCCCCTGCGCGGTGATTCAAAAATTTTATATGTATTGTTCATTTTATCTTTTGCAATAATGGTTATATTTAAATTCGAAAGAAAAAGAAAATTATATTTATTTTTTGTTCCTTGCTAAAAGATTTTACCACTCCTTAAACTTCGTTTAAGCGTTAGGTAAAAACTTTCAAACTGCGCGTCACTAAAAAATCAAATATAATTTTCTTTTTGCTAACAAATTCTATCTTACAAATTCATCTAAACATTTGAACTCGTATCCGTCAGATTTAATAGCCTTAATACATTCATCCAAAATATTCATATTATCTCTTGAAGTTCCATGAAGTAACATAACCTCCCCAGGATGCGTATTATTCAATATCTTCTCCTTACCGTAAGATTCTCTACCTTGCTTATTCTCATCCCAATCATCATATGCAAAAGACCACATTATTGTCTGATAATTCATTTTATTACATAAAGCTAATGTTCTTTCGCAGTATTCCCCTTTAGGTGGTCTTATGTATTTCATTTCATAACCAAACTTTTCATATATTGCTGTATGCAGATTCATAACCTCTTTTTCAACTTCAGAATCTGAAATCTCTGGCATGCTTTTGTGATTAACAGTATGGTTTCCAACATCATGCCCTTCTTCTATCATTCTTTTAACTATGTCAGGCTGAGTATTTAAATAATGAGCTGTAATAAAAAAACATGCCTTAACATCATTTGCTTTTAGGGTATCTAATATATTTTCCGTATATCCTGCTTCATATCCTAAATCAAATGTTAGGTATATATATTTCTTTTCTTTACTTCCCATCGCTATTCCATTGTATTTGTCAATTAATTCTCTATTTTCTTTTCCTAAATCAGGTTGCTCATGGTTGTTGTTTCTTTTTATTCCCCAACATATTTTCTTATTAATATTATCTGCACGTACCTCATTTTTTAAGACACCCACACATAATACTAATGAAAAAATAACAGCTATACTCAAAACAATTTTTTTATTCATTTTACTTTATCCTTTCTTTTTTTATAATTTTATTATTTTTTTATTGTTTTAGAATTATTTTTCAAGTAAAATAAGTGTATCTCATATTTTTACATTTTTTTACAAAATTCTATTGACATTAAATTGAAATTATTTTATATTTATTATTATGTCCCATAAAATGGGTAGTAGCGATAGAGAGGTGTTATTTATGCAAATTTTATTTTCAGAAAATGTAGTTTTTACAAAATTAATATCGATTGTTATGGCTTTTGCTGAGCTTTTAATTTGTAGATTATTTTTTATAAAAGCTTTTAACTTAGATTTTTCTAAGAAAAAGACTACATTATATTTGTTTATTTCTTTTCCTTTAGAAATTATAAATATTTGTTTTGCGCCTATATCCTTTTTTCCATTTATAAATATTGCAATTGTTTTTGTTGTTTTATACTTTTTATTTAGAAAGGAATTTGTGCATAGTACTTTCTTTCTAATACTTCCATTTACAATGTTTCAAGTACTAAAATTATTTTTCACATACTCAATTGCATTTATGTTTGATATACAACCTTCTTCTCTTGAAAAGGTACCAATCGTTAGACCTTTTATAATTATTCCTTCATATCTTATTATGTTTTCACTAATGAAAATATTTGATAAAATGAAGTTTTCTAAAAATTTTTATAACGGTTTAGACACTCCTAGCAAATTAATTATTCATATCTTTTCATTTGCGTGTTTATTTACTGTTTTACTAAATGGTCATTTCTTATATAGTGCTTTTTCAACTGTTTCATTTGCTTTTGTTTTACTCAATATGCTATTAATTAGTATTGTAATTATTCTTTTAATAAAAATATTAAAGCTTCAATATGTTGAAAACAATTTAGATTCCGAAAAAAAATCATATATAACTCTTTCACACTCTTATGATGGTATTAGAGAATTTAAACATGATTTTTCTAATATAATGCAATCTATTGGTGGATATTTATCTGCTGATGATTTTGATGGATTAAAACATTATTATTCTAGCATTTTCAAAGATTGTGATGAACTAAAAAAACTTTCTGTTTTTAATAAAGATGTTTTAAATAGTCCACCAGTTTTATCATTACTTACAGAAAAGTATTACAAATCAAAGAATTTAGGTATTGATTTTAATATTGAAGTATTTATTGATTTAACAACTTTAAATATGGATATCTATGAATTTAATCGTATTTTAGGAATATTTTTAGATAATAGCATTGAGGCTGCTGAAAATTCATCCGAAAAATTTATTAATATAATAATTGCTAGAGATGGTAGAGCTCATTATGATTATTTAACGATTGAAAACTCGTGTAATTCTGATTCAAAAATTGATAAAGATAAAATTTTTGAAAAGAACTATTCTACAAAGCCTAATAATACAGGTTTAGGTCTATGGAAAGTAAAAAAGATTTTGAAAAAGTATGATAATATTTCTTTATATACATCTGTAGAGAATGGTGTATTTAGTCATCAATTAAGAATATATTATTAATTTCAAAACGATTTGCACATTATTTTTAGCAAATTCAGATTACTAAAAAAGTCATTGATAACCAAAACATATAAGTTTTTGCTATCAATGACTTTTTTTACATTCTTATTCCCATATGATATTTGCAAAGAATTTTTCTGCACATTGCCATATCTACATCTATTTTCCTGTTTTACAAACATCTAACTTTATTCTTCATCTTTTAAAATTACCCAACTGCCAATTGGCTCTGGATAATCTGTAAATTCTAAATGTTCTTTTGTTGTTGGATGTGCAAAAGAAAGTTTATATGCCCATAGGCATAGTTGTTTTCCTCTTCCTCGTGTTCCATATTTTTGATCTCCATATAAGCTATGGTTTCTACTTGCGAATTGAACTCTAATTTGGTGATGTCTACCTGTATATAGTTTTACTCTAACAAGTGATAAATCTATTTTTTCATCATATTTTAGTACTTCATATTCAAGCTTTGCTAATTTAGCATTTTTATTGTTTTTATCTGTAACTCTACTTAAATTATTTTTCTCATTTTTTACTAAGAAGTCTTCGAAAACATCTACAGTTTTCTCCATTTTTCCATCAACTATGCATAAATATTCTTTTTCAAACTTCTTTTCTCTTATTTGCTCACTAAGTCTAGATGCAGCTTTTGAAGTTTTGGCAAATACCATTACTCCTCCTGTTGGTCTATCTAATCTATGTACTAATCCTAAATATGCATCTCCTGGCTTATTGTATTTTTCTATTAAATATTTTTTTATTATTGTTAGCATATCTTCATCGCCAGTCTTGTCCTCTTGTGATGGAATATTAACTGGCTTTTCTACTACAATTATATGATTATCTTCGTATATTATTTTTAATTTCATTTTTTCCTCGTATAATTATTATTTTTCCCATCTACCATAAATTCCACATGGTAATACTAAATTTGAATTTTTCATTGGTAATCCAATTTCTCCTGATGTTATTTTTCCTTTATAATTTTTCATATTAAGTTCTAATAAGTTAGCTAAAACTCTTGAAGAAATTCCCGTTGTGTATGAATTTATTAAAAAGAATAAAGGATCATCACTTAAAACTTGCATACATAATTCAACCAAATCTGCAATATTGTTTTCAAATTGCCATACTTCTCCGTTTTTTCCTCTTCCATATGATGGTGGATCCATAACTATTGCATCATATTTGTTTCCTCTTCTAATTTCTCTTTGAACAAATTTCACAACATCATCTATTATAAATCTTACAGGTTTTTCTCTTAGTCCTGAGCTCTCTACATTTTCTTTTGCCCAAGTAGTCATTCCTTTTGATGAATCGACATGACATACTGATGCTCCAGCTGAAAGGCAAGCGACTGTAGCTCCACCTGTATATGCAAATAAATTTAAAACTTTTATATTTCTTTTTGATTGTTGAATTTTATTTATCATCCAATCCCAATTAACTGCTTGTTCAGGAAATAATCCTGTATGTTTAAATCCCATAGGCTTAATATTAAAAGTTAAATTTTTATATTTTACTTGCCAGCTTTCTGGTAATCTTTTTTTATATTCCCATGCTCCTCCGCCTGTGTTACTTCTATTGTATCTAGCATTAGCATTTTTCCACTCGTTTGGAAAGCTTTTGTTTTTCCAAATAATTTGTGGATCTGGTCTTATTAATTTTATATTGCCCCATCTTTCTAGTTTTTCTCCATTTGCCATATCTATTATTTCATAATCTTTCCATTCATTTGCAATATTCATATTACTTCTCTCTCCAATATCAATTTCACAATATGCATATTAACTTACAAAAATTATATATTAAAACTATGTTTGCAGTCATTGTTATTACTGACATTATGCATATTATTTTAAAATATTTATTTTTTATCATTTGTCATACTCTCCTTTTTATATTACTTTAGAAAGTTCTTTGAACTCATTATAATATATTCTTTTTCTAAAGAGTTTATGACAACTACAATTAGTATTTTACCATATTTCATCTAGTTTTTTCAACAAAATACTATAGAAAAAAGCCATTTCTGGCTTTTTCTTACATTTTTTTTAGTTTTTGAGCAAGTTTTTCATTTATTCCTTTTACTTGTGTTAATTCTTCAATACTTGAATTTTTTATTTTTTCTATTGTTCCAAACTTTCTAAGTAGTGCATCTCTTTTAGCTTTTCCTATTCCTTCAATTTCATCTAAACTTGATTTAGTCATATCTTGCTCTCTTAGCTTTCTATGATATTCTATTGCTGTATTATGAACTTCATTTTGCAAATTTGTTATGAAGAAAAATAATCGTTCAGAAATTTCAAATTCTTTTCTATTTTCATCAACTAATGCTCTAGTTGAGTGTGTATCATCTTTAACCATTCCATACACAGGGATCTGATCTTGAAGATTATATGTACTTAATGCTCTTTTTATTGCTTTTATTTGTGTTATACCACCATCTGCTAAAATTAGGTCTGGTAACGTTCCAAATCCGCCTTTGGGATTTTCTAAAGAATGTTTTATTCTTCTTGTTACAACTTCTTCTGTACATCTTGGATCATCTTGACCATACACTGTTTTTATTCTAAATCTTCTTGACATATTTCTTTTTATAATTCCATCTTGTGCTACACACATTCCAGCAACAATATGTGTTCCTGAAATGTTTGATATATCAAAAGTTTCAATTTTGTGTGGTAAATGGTCTAAATTTAGTACTTCTTTAAATTCATTTAATACTTCGAATTTATCTTTTGATTTATTTTCTAGTGTTATTTTAGCATTATTTTCAGCCATTTCTACAAACCTTAATTTTTCGCCTTTTTGTGGTGCTTTTATTTCAACTTTTCGTCCAGCACTATTTGTTAACCATTCTTGAATTATATCTTTATCTTCAATTTCTTCTTGAATCATTATCTTATTTGGAAATTCCATTTTGCCTAGATAGTATTGTTTTATAAATCCAGACAATATTTCTTTGGTTTCCATATCTTTTAATTCATCAAAAAAATAGTGTTCTCTGTCTATCATTTTGCTTCCACGTACAAAGAATATTTCTACACATGCTGACAATTCATTTTTATAAACTCCAATTACATCAATATTGTTTTCAGATATATTTGAAACTTTTTGTTTTGCTGAAATTCTTTCAATTGCATTCATTCTATCTCTAATTGTTGCTGCTTTTTCAAATTCTAATTTTTCAGATGCTTGCTTCATTTCGACTTCAAGCTCTTTTAAAATCTTGCTTGTTTTACCTTCTAATAACATAATTATCTGATTTATTTGAACCATATATTCATCTCTTGTAACATACTTCATACAAGGCGCTAAACATTTTTTTATGTGATAATTTAAGCATGCTCTATCGTTAAATTTAAATGTTTTGCATTGCCTTACTTGGAACTTTTCTTTTATAAAGTTAATCATTTCTCTCGCTGCGCCTGGATTTGCATATGGTCCAAAATATTTTGCTCCATCATTTTGGATTCGCCTTGTTATATATATACTTGGGTATTCTTCTTTCATTCCAATTCTTATGTATGGATAAGTTTTATCATCTTTTAACAACACATTAAATTTTGGTCTATTTTCTTTTATTAAATTACATTCTAAAATTAAAGCTTCTGCCTCATTGTCACATACTATATACTCAAAATGGTCAATTAAAGAAACCATATTCTTTATTCTTTGAGTTTTATTTGTTTTTCTAAAATATTGTGTAACTCTATTTTTTAAGGATATGGCTTTTCCAACGTAAATAATTTTATCATCTTTATTTCTCATGATGTATACGCCTGGTTTATGTGGCAATTTTTTTAATTCGTCTTCTATGTTAAACATCTTTTTCCTCACAAAATTCTAAAAATTTTACTCATCACAATATGCTATATATGGTAGATTTCTGTAATACTCTTCATAATCCATTCCATAACCTAATACAAATTTATTTGGAACTTCAAACCCTACATAGTCTACTTCTATTTCAACTTTTCTTCTTTCTTTTTTATCTAACAATGTACATATTTTCAAACTTTCTGGTTTTCTTTCAAGTAAATATTTTTTTAATGTTGCCATTGTTAAACCTGTATCTATAATGTCTTCTACAATTATTACATTTTTCCCTGCAATGCTATTTTCCAAATCTTTTTTTATTTTTATTTCTCCTGTGCTTTCTGTAGAATTTCCATAGCTTGATACCTTCATAAAATCTAATTTTAATGTATCATTTTTTATGTATTTTGTTAAATCTGTTGCAAAATATACAGCTCCTGTAAGTATACAAATTATAATTAGTTCCTTATTTTCATATTCCTCAGTTATTTGCTCTGCTATTTCTTTAATTCTTTTTTCTAATTCTTCTTGACTTATTAAAGTTCTTAAATTCATTTTTTCTCGTATAATCAATTTGGTATTGATTATTAATTCCTTTCTCTTAAATTTTATGTTATTTGGCTTGGTTTCAAGTTTTGTGTACTTGAGCTTCAAGCTTTACGTTTCTTGGCTTTTGTATTTTGTATTTTTCCATACATATTCCCCTCTTTTTACGTGTTTATAATATCATATTCGACCTTTTTTATCAATCTTTATTTAGGCAAAAAAATGCACCCAGATTTAGGAAGGTGAGGGATTGGTTTGTTTTTGTGAATGTGTACCTTGCTTACTAAATTAGGTGCGGACACGATTAAATTGATTTAATATATAGGGTTTACTGGATTAAATTTCATTAATCGTTTTGTGATATTGTAACTGCATAGATTATTCCGTCTTTTTTTGTCTCTGTTACTGTGTAATTTTTTGCTGTTTTTATTTTTTGTTTTAAGTTTCTATATTCTACTTGTGCTGCACTAATGTTGGCTTCTGAATTTTCTGCGTTAAAATTTTCATAGATGTTAGCTGCTCTTGTTACTTTTTCTAATGTGTAGTCGTCATATTCGTCAATTTTATCTACGTGTATGCTTATGAATTTACCTCTTTCATTTACGTATTGTGCATTTTGAGCTATTACATTATCAATCATTTTTTTTACATCAGATCCTTTTTGAGAGTCTCCAATATACATATTTATCATTGAATTGTATAGGTCATTCTCCATATCTCTCATTTGTCCTGCTGTGTCTGATATTGCAGAGTAAGATGAATTGTATACGTATATTCCCACTCCTAATATTAATGTTGCTATTATTGGTAACATTAATACTGATATTAGTCCTTTTTCTTTTTTCATTTTTCTCCTCCTTTGTTTTTATTTTTAAGTATTATATATATATTATTTTGACTTTTCAATTCGATTTGCATTTTTTTTTCTTTTATAGTAATATATGGACTATAGTGTGAATAAAATATAAAAAATCTAGTTTGAAAGGAGGTTTGGCTTAGTTATTAACAAGCGCCAGAGCGTTGATTTTCCAGCGCTTAACGAGGTTAGAGTTTATCGAAGTTTTCGGCGGATGCTCTATGGCATGTTACTGTCATTAGAAAAAATACCAAAGTTCATCAGTAATGGTGAAACAATCGTTTTTTCGCGTAAATATATTTTTTCACATAATATAAACACAAAACAAAGGAATATAATACGTTATTTAAAGTAGGCAGAAGATTTTACTGTCTTTATATTAATTATTTAATTATGCCTTTTGGGGCTTTAACGTATTTAACTATATTCTACTAAGGAGGGTATTATGTGTGGAATTGTTGGATATATAGGTACTAAAAAAGCTGAGCCTATATTAATTAATGGATTGTTAAGACTTGAATACAGAGGTTATGACTCTGCTGGTGTTGCAACAATCGAAAAAAATGGAATTAATGTTATAAAAAGTAAAGGTAGAGTTGCTGAACTTGAAAAAGTTCCTGCCATTAATTCTTTGGAAGGTACTATAGGAATTGCTCATACAAGATGGGCTACTCATGGTAAACCTTCAGATGAAAATTCTCATCCACATGTTGATGGAAAAAAGAATTTTGCTGTTGTTCATAATGGTATTGTTGAAAATTACCATGAACTTAAAGATTTCTTAAGTAAAAAGGGGTATACTTTCTATTCTGAAACAGATACAGAAGTTATTCCTAATTTAATTAACTACTATTATGAAAAAGATACAAAAGATGATGATAAAAGAGTTTTAAGAGCTGTTGTTTCAGCATGTTCTGATTTAAAAGGAAGCTTTGCATTAGAAATCATTTCATCTTTCTTACCTGAGAAAATGATTGTTGTTAGAAAAGATAGTCCTCTAGTTATTGGTACAACTGCAACTGAAAATTATATTAGTTCTGATATACCAGCTATTCTTTCTTATACAAAAGATTTCTATCTTTTAAATGATTATGAATATGTTGTTTTATCAAAAAATAAAGCAGAATTTTTTGATTCAAACTTAAAACCTATAAAGAAAGATCTTGTAAACATTGATTGGAATGCTTCTGCTGCTGAAAAAGATGGTTACCCTGATTTCATGTTAAAAGAAATTCATGAACAACCAAAATCTATTAGAGAAACAATCGGTTCAAGATTAACTTCTGATGGAAAATGTACTATCGAAGGTTTAGATTTATCTAAAGATTATTTAAAGAGTTTAAATAGAATTTATATCGTAGCTTGCGGAACTGCTATGCATGCTGGACTTGCTACAAAAGCTTTATTTGAAAAACTTTGTGGAATTCAAACTGAAGTTGATATTGCTTCTGAATTTAGATACAGAGATCCTCTAATTGACGAAAAATCTTTAGTTATTTTTATCAGCCAATCTGGTGAAACAGCTGATACTATTGCTGCTTTAAAACTTTCTAAAGAAAAAGGTGCAAAAACAATTGCAATTTCAAATGTTATTGGAAGTTCAATAACTCGTGAAGCTGATTATACAGTATATACTCATGCTGGTCCTGAAATTGCTGTTGCTTCAACAAAAGCTTATACTTCTCAAGTTGTTTTAATGACACTTATGGCAATTAATTTTGCTGAAATATTAGGAAAAAAATCAGATATAATTTCTGAATTAAAAGCTGATGTTTTAAAACTTCCTTCTCAAGTTGAAGATGTTTTAAAGAATATTGACGGTGTTAGAAATTTTGCAAAACAAGTTTATACTGAAAAAGATATGTTCTTCTTAGGAAGAGGTATTGATTATTCAGTTGCTTTAGAAGCTTCATTGAAACTTAAAGAAATTTCATATATACACTCAGATGCTTATGCTGCTGGTGAATTAAAACATGGTCCTATCGCCTTAATTGAAAAAGGTATAACTGTTATTTCTATTATGACAGATCCTGCTTTAACACCAAAAACAATAAGTAATCTACAAGAGGTTATTACTAGAGGTGCTAAAACTTTAGTAGTTACAAACCAAGATTTAGGTGATAAGAGTTTTGATAATATGATTACAATACCTAAAACAAACCCACTTATCTCACCTATCTTATCAATTATTCCACTTCAATTATTTGCTTACTTTATTTCTAAAGAAAAAGGATTGGATGTTGATAAGCCAAGAAATTTAGCAAAATCAGTTACTGTTGAGTAACATTATTATTTAATTTTAAAAAAAATTACAAATCACAAATCAAATCAATCAAAAGCAGTAGATAATGAATTATCTACTGCTTTTTTATCTGATAATTTTTAGCTTGTTTTAATAAGTAACTTATTTTTGATTGTTCAGACTTAATTTGATATGCATAGTAATCAACTAGCTCTCCTCTTGCATATTCAAAATTTCTATGTGCAAGTTCTAGTCGTTTTTGTGATTCAGTAATACTCTGAATAATTGACTCATCATAATCCTCTTTTTTCAAATCCACGATAGGAACTTCTTTAATATAAGACTCGTACATTTTTTATCCTCCTATCGTTATTATATGCTTGGACTTTTTAAATATTACTCATTTTAATTTTTTTATCTTCTTTTTCGTATATATCATATATTTTTTTGTAATTTTCTATTGATAAATTCTCTCCCATTTCATCTAATATTAATGCATAAATTTCACTTTTTAATAATTCTTTTCTTATTATATCAAACTCTGGTATTATCTCTTCTGGTACATATTTTATAAATTCTCTTTTATCATCAATTAAAATATATCCACGTAAAAGTGTTGCTGAAATACTTATTTTTCTTCTATCTACTAATATTTCTTTTACTTTCCTCATTTGTCCTTCTGAAAACCAATTTCTTCTTGATTCATCATTTCCAGATATTATTGCATCGGCTTTTCTTCCTGTTGCTTCTATTGTTTTGTCTATTACATATTGTCCCCAAATTGAATTGATGTCATACTCATTTGTCATGTCATCTAATTTTTCTATTTGAACTTTATTTTTATCTGGGAATACTTTTCTAATTAAATCCGTTCTAAAATCTGCAGAAAATGGATTTCGCAAAGTTCCACTTTCTTGTGCTGATCCAACAAAAATAAGTGTTTTATCGCATCTTTCTATACTTGTATTTATAATTGATTGGTGTCCTTTGTGTATTGGACCAAATCTTCCACATATTAATCCTAAATTATATTTTTTCATTTTTCTTCATCTTCTTTCTTTTTAAGAATTATATATTTTTTTCAGGATTTTTTCAATCAATTTTAATTGACAAATTATTTCTTCCGTGCTACAATTGTATACATAATTTGGCAGAGATAAGAGATTAGTAATAATCTAAGTTTTATTTAGAGAGTCTGTGGTCGGTGAAAACAGATTAAAACATTTTATGAATCTACTCTTTAGCTTCTAACCTAATAAGTTAGACCATTTGTACTGGTTACGTACTATAAAAGTTATAAATCAAGGTGGTACCGCGAATATTCGCCCTTATGCTAAAAAAGCATAAGGGCTTTTTGTTATATAATAGAGCTTCCTATTATATAAAATAACAATGCTGTTAAATTTGCAAAGCAAATTTAACAGGCAAACAAAAACGCGGACTTTAAAATATTATAATTGATGAAAATATTATTAAGTTCCTCTTTTGTTCTATTTTTTACCATCATAAGAAAGGAAGGATTTTATGGAAGAAGTTAAAATTGGTAAAGTGTACAGACATTTTAAAGGAAATTATTATTTTGTTGAAAATGTTGCTTATGACTCCGAAACTCAAGAAAGAATGGTAGTTTACAAACCTCTATACCCAAGAGAAGATAACAGAAATATTTGGGTTAGACGTGAGTCTATGTTTTTAGAATCTATTCCTGAAAGACCTGATAATATAACTGGTCAATCACATAGATTTGAATTATGTGAAGATATAAATAAAGATTATATAAATAAATAATTTGAAAGGAGATTATTATGATTGATATTAAATTTTTAAGAGAAAACCCTGATATTGTTAAACAAAATATCAAAAACAAGTTTCAAATGCACAAATTACCTCTTGTTGATGAGGTTATTGAACTTGATAACAAAAACAGAGAATTAAAACTTCATGGAGATGAGTTAAGAGCTCAAAGAAATTCACTTAGTACACAAATTGGTGGATTAATGCGTGATGGTAAAAAAGATGAAGCTGAAAAAATTAAAGCTGAAGTTAAAAAAATTAATGATGAACTTGCTGAAAATGAAAAACTGGAAGCTGAATATTCAGAGAAAGTTACAAACATTATGATGAAAATTCCTAATATTATGCATGAGTCTGTTCCTATCGGTAAAGATGATAGTGAAAATGTTGAAAACGAAAAATTTGGTGAACCAGTTGTTCCTGATTATGAAATTCCATACCACACAGATATAATGGAAAGTTTAGCTGGTATAGATTTAGATGCTGCTCGTAGAGTTGCTGGAAATGGTTTTTACTATTTAGTTGGTGATATTGCTAGACTTCATTCAGCAGTTTTATCTTACGCTAGAGATTTTATGATTAATAAAGGATTTACATATTGTATCCCACCTTATATGATTAGATCTGATGTTGTTACTGGTGTTATGAGCTTTGAAGAAATGGATGCAATGATGTATAAAATTGAAGGTGAAGATTTATATTTAATTGGAACTAGTGAGCATTCTATGATTGGTAAATTTAAAGGACAAATTTTAGATAAAGCAAACTTACCTTATACTATGACTTCTTATTCCCCATGTTTTAGAAAAGAAAAAGGTGCTCATGGTATTGAAGAACGTGGTATTTACAGAATACATCAATTTGAAAAACAAGAAATGATTGTTGTTTGTGAACCTGATGAATCTTGGGATTGGTATGAAAAAATGTGGCAATACACAGTTGAATTATTCAGAAGTATGGATATTCCTGTTAGAACTTTGGAATGTTGTTCTGGAGATTTAGCTGACTTAAAGGCAAAATCTTGTGATGTTGAAGCTTGGAGTCCTCGTCAACAAAAATACTTCGAGGTTGGAAGTTGTTCAAACTTAACAGATGCACAAGCTAGACGTCTTGGAATTCGTATAAAAGGTGAAAAAGGTAATTACTATGCTCATACTCTTAACAACACTGTTGTTGCTCCACCTCGTATGTTAATTGCTTTCTTAGAAAATCATTATCAAAAAGATGGTTCAATTACTATTCCAGAAGTATTAAGACCATATATGGGTGGAATTGAGGTTTTAAAACCAAAAGCATAAAGCTTATAAAAAGCGGACTATTTTTTATAAAAGTTGTATTAAAATATTTAAAGTCCGCTTATTTATTTACAAATTTAACCAAGTTCAAATTTAAGCAAAATACTTTATATTATAGCCCTTCAGAAAGTTTGCTACAATATAAAATAGAAATGGAGAAATTAATATGATTGTTAAAAATCCACAATTTGAAATATCTGCTGTAAAACCAGCTCAATATCCTAAAAATGATTTACCTCAAATCGTTCTTGTTGGTAAATCTAATGTTGGTAAGTCTTCTTTTATCAATACAATGCTTAATAGAAAATCTTTGGCTAGAACTAGTAATACTCCAGGAAAAACAAGACAAATTAATTTTTATAATATTGATAATAATTTTTATTTTGTTGATTTGCCTGGTTATGGTTATAGCAAGTTAAGTAAAGAAGAACAGGTTAATATGGGACGTTTTATAGAAGATTATTTGCAAAAATGTCAGAATATTGCGCTTATTGTGCTTCTTTTAGACATTAGACATAAGCCTACTGCTGATGATGCTCATATGTTTGAGTATATTAAAAGGACTAATCTTCCGTTTATGCTTATTGCAAATAAGGCTGATAAGATTGCTGTTACCAAAGTTGATATGGAGCTTGAGAAAATAAAGGAAACATTAGGTTTGTCGTTCTCTACTCTTCTTCCTTTTTCAGCTGAAAGAAAAATTTATTCTGATGCTGTTTGGCGTGAGATTGAAAATTTTATATAGTTATTAGAATTGTTAAGAAAATATTATATTTGATTTTTGAGTGACGCGCAGTTTGAAAGTTTTTCCCTAACCTTCTAAACGAAGTTTAGTAGGTGGGAAATTATTTTAGCAAGGAACAAAAAAATAAATATAATATTTTCTTATTCAATAATTAAAAAGTTCATATAAAATTTTTACACCTTGCTGTCGCATTCCTCGGAAATTAAAAATAAGGATGTTTTATTAGAAACTGCTGAAAAAGTAGCCTCTTTTATTACATCCTTATTTTTAATTCGGGTAGAATGCTTCAATCGAACTCACTTCGTTCGTTTGGTCCCTGCGCAGTGATTCAAAAATTTTATATGAACTTTTCTTCTTTATATTTTAATATTGTATATTAAATGAGTGAAACCCTACCGGCATTCCGGCAGGGTTTTTCTTTTTAAATATCGCCAAGTACAACTATCTCTATATTGCTGGTATCTGTAACCTGAACGATTTTCTGAGAATCGAAAATCTGTCGTGAGATTGCAATTCCTATGTCACTCAATTCTCTTTCTGATTGATAATAATCGCTTTCGATTATATCAACGATTTTATCGATCTGATCTGCGGTGATTGATGAATTACTTTTAATTATGATTTCATCTTCTCCATATGGACACCGTGTCTCAAAAAGCGGTTTTTTCTTTACGTCTTTAATCTCCGCTTTTATCTTCTTCGAGCTTAACATCTTTATTGGCCAAAACATTATTTTTCTTGCCTCCTGATAACTGTTTAATTCTTACAACAATTTGTTCTTCTGCCTTTTGAATTGTAATTTTCGCCAATCCTTTGAAAAAATCGATGCTAATTAATGCTGCAATTGAATCAAATTGTTCTTCGAAATCAATTGCACTTACTGCATACTCCGCGATAGATTTTTTCACTCCTTTCTTTTCGATGGATATATTCGATATTATAATAACATCATATCCATTGACGGTTAACGTTTCGGTTACTTTCTTTCTTTTTTTGCATTTGTTCTTCCGAAACATTTTTTCACCTCCTAAATTTTTGTACATCTTTATTATACCACATTTAGAAGGTTTTTTTAATACATTTTTTTACATTTGATTATTTTTAATGCTTTAGGTCTTTCTAGCATTATCACATGCCCACACCCTAAACATTCTAATTTAAAATCAACACCCACTCTTGTTATTTTCCATTCTTTACTACCACATGGATGTTGCTTTTTTGTTATAACTATATCTCCAACATTATATTCCATAATATTTCTCCTAGAATTATTCAGCTTTCGCGTTTAATCTATCTTTAACTTCTTTTTCTCCTAGTACTTCTATTATTTCATAAAGATCTGGCGTGTTAGCTCTTCCTGTTAAAGTTACTCTAATTACAGTGCTTATATCTCCGACATGTCCTTTATACATTTCTGGATTTGCTTTGTATTCTTTAACTTCTCTTGCATATCCAAGTTTTTCTGCTAAGTCTTTCATTTTGTTAAACCATGTTTGTTTATCATCATTTATATCAAAATAATTATTTACATATTCTGCTACTATTTTCTTAATTTCATTTTCATCTGAAATTTTTTGATACTCAAATTCTGTATTATTAGCAAATTTCTCAGGATACATATAGTAAATTATATTTTTAACATCTGACCATTTTGCAATATCTTTTCTTGGTTTAACATTTCCTCTTTCAATTCCTAAAACTTTTAAAGAATATTCCTTATTATCAAGCATTTCTTTTAATTCTGGATCAAACTTTTCAGCCCAAGCATATGAAAAATCATAAACTTCTTGTGCTGTAAACTTAGATATAACACCTTTTGCTACATCTAATAATTTTACCATATCAAATAATGCTCCGCTTACTCCCATTTTATTTAAATGGAATTCAAAGTCTTTCATCATATCTTTATCTGGATTTTGTTTTCTCCAAATTTCAAAATTTGAATTAGCAATATTCATTAAATATTCTTTTAAAGCTTCTTTTGGTATACCAACTTCTGTGTAATAAGAAACTGCTGCTTCTGGATCTTTTCTTTTACTTAATTTTCTCTTTCCTCCATTATCATTTTTCATAATTGGTGAAATATGTGCATATTTTGGTGCTTTAAATCCTAATTCATGGAATAATTGTAAATGTAATGGTACTGATGATAACCATTCATCACTTCTTATTACATGTGTTGTATGCATTAAATGATCATCAACTGCATGTGCAAAGTGATATGTTGGAAGTCCATCTGCTTTTATTATTACTATATCTAAATCGTTTTCTGGGAAATCTACATTTCCTTTTATTACATCTTTATGTTTGATTTTTCTATCTTCTCTTCCTGGTGATTTAAATCTTATTATATATGGTTCTCCATTTTTTATTTTTTCAGCTGATTCCTCAACTGTTAAATTTCTGCATTTTGCCCAAACACCATAATATCCAGGTCTTATTTTGGCTGATTCTTGTTTTTGTCTAATTTCATCTAATTCTTCTTGTGTACAGAAACAAGGATATGCTTTTCCTTGTGCTATTAAATATTTAGCATATGCTTGATATATTTCTTTTCTTAATGATTGCTTATATGGTCCATAATTTCCAATTTCCTCTGTATCTGAAATCATTCCTTCATCTGGTGCCATATCAAAGTCTTTTAATGAATTAACTATTCCTGTTACACCATTTTCTACTTCTCTTTTTTGGTCTGTATCTTCAACTCTTAAGAAAAATACTCCTCCTGTTTTCTTTGCAACTGTTCTTGCTACTAATGCTTGATATAATCCTCCTATATGTACAAATCCTGTAGGACTTGGTGCAAATCTTGTTACAACAGCTCCTTCTGGTAGATTTCTTTCAGGATATTTTTCTTCATAATATGATATGTCTTTCACATCTGGAAAGATTAATTCTGCTAAATCTTTATAATCCATAATTTCAACATTCCTTGCTATTTTATATTTAGGTTTTTTGGATTTACCTATAAACCTTATAGTCGTCGTATATTATACTATATAAATGCCTATTTTTCAAGTTTTTTAGTTATATATGTTTTCTTTTTTTACCCAAACAGATACACTTCCACCATTACAATAAAATATTCCATTACCGTCTTGATCAACATACACTGTTTCTTGTACATTTCCAAGCCAATCATAAAATACTGTATGTGCTAATTTTTTTCCTACATTTATCATTTTAGAACCACCAGGCCCATCACTTAAAATTGTAACCATTCCAGAGTCTGTATGTTCATCATCACCAGTTCTTATCCATGCTATAATATCATGATGATCAAAATAATCTATTTGTTCTCCATATGCAAAATATTTCCTTGCTTTTATTATTTTCTCTAATTTTTCACCCATTGGTTTTATATTTTGTGATGGTATTCCATAGAAATCACCATAAAATACACATGGTAATCCGTCTTTTCTTAATAATATTAATGAATATGCTAATGGTTTAAACCATTCTTGAATCCATGAAAATAGTGCTTGTCCTGGTTCTGTATCATGATTATCTACAAATGTTACTGCTAATTGTGGCATTTCTTTTACTAATGTATTATCAAATATTCTTGCCATGTCATAATTTCCATTACTATTTGAAGCTTCAAATAAATTATAATGTAATGGTACATCAAATAATGGAATACTTGAATTTGTTTTTGTTATATAATTTTCTAATGATTGTAAATTTCTGTTCCAATATTCTCCAACACAATCAAGTTTTTTTATCTTTCTCATTTCATGAATAAATTCAGCCATAAATCCTGATTTTATATGTTTTACAGCATCTAGTCTTAGCCCATCAATATTTGTTGTTTCTACATACCATTTTCCCCATTTTTTTATTTCTTCAACAACTTCTGGATTATTATAATCAATATCAGCTCCCATCAAATAATCGTAATTTCCATTTTCAGCATCTACATTTTTATCCCATTTCTTACCACTAAAACGAAACACACCATTTTTTCTTCCACCTTCATCCCAGTCTGTTCCATTAAAATGATTATAATTCCATTTAAAGTCTGAATATTTGTTATTTCTTCCTTTAAAATTGTATACTGTCCATGCTGTTATTTTTTTTGGAAGTGATGTATCTACATTTCTATTTGTTTGTTCTTCTTCGCTTGCATAAACGATTTCAGACTCATCTGCTCCTATTTTATGGTTTAATACTATATCTGCATATACCCTTATTCCATTTTCATGTAATTTTTTTATTGCATTTATATATTCCTCTTTTGTTCCATATTTTGTTTCTATACTTCCTTTTTGGTCAAATTCTCCTAAATCATATAAATCATATGCAGAATATCCTACATCATATTTTCCTCCTGCACCTTTATATGCTGGTGGAAACCATACATCTGTTATTCCTATTGCTGATAGATATTGGGCATTTGCTATTGCTTTATTCCATAATTTATTTTCTGGTCTTAAATACCATTCAAAATATTGCATTAGTGTTTTATTTTCTTTCATTTGTATTTTCCTTCTTTATATTTTTTATATTATTAATATATAATATTTTTCTAAAAAAATCAATGAATATAAAGAAAGAGCCGAAAAATATATTTCGACTCTTTATGAGAAAACTACTTAATAGATTCTAAGAACAAAACCATCATCAGTGCTCTGGATAAGATATCCATAAGTTTGATCGCCCACATTAAATTTTTCTGTAATAGGAACATGAAGAATTCCTTTTTGAGAAGGCGTAACTTCACAATAATATGCATCATATCCAGCATTACCGGTAATCATTACCGGCAATATTGTTCCAACAATAGGAGAAATACCTTTATCAGCTTGTTTTCTGGAAGCATTAATTTTCCACTTTCCATCTTGGAAAATTTTACTGATAATTTTTACTTTGATATTATCACCTACTTTGAAACAAGTATTCATATCTCTGATAGAAGATTTTGATGCCTCAGAACAGTGTACCATGCAGATTACTCCATCTGCAAGTTCTGCAAATAAAGCAAATGGTGCAATAGATTTAATGTTACAGTTATAGACATCATCTACTTTAATGCAATCAATCTGTTCCTGAAGATATTTCTTTCTAGAAAAGTGCACTAAGTCTGAGCCATCATCAGATTGCTCAACTCCTGTAACAACTGCATAAAAACCATTGTTAAAAAGATGTGTAACTATGGACTGTGGCGTTGTACAAACATCTTTAAAACCAAGTTCTTTATATTGCATAACACCATTTTCATCATCGCCAAATTTAAAATATACAATCTTGTTTTGGTCATCTACATAAATCTTGTCTTTTTCAAGATTTAATTCGACGACTTCACCATTCAAATGTCTCACTTTCAAATTTGTCATATGTTTTTACCTCATTATTTAATAAGTTTAAATAATTTTCTCCTTTCTGCTTTTTTGGGTAAATACCAACTATTTATTATTATATCATCATTTTTATGTAAAGTCAAATTTGCTAATTGCATAATTTATTAATATATCTAACAATTCACTATAGCTTATTTTATCTGATTCGAATAATTTTGGATACATACTTATTTTTGTAAATCCTGGCATTGTATTAATTTCATTAATATATATATTATTAGTTCCTTCTTCTATAAAGAAATCTACTCTTGCTAAACCTCTTCCATCTATTGATTTAAATGCTTTGATTGCATTTTTTTGAATTTCTTCAATTAGTTTTTTTTCTATTTTTGCTGGTATAATTGTTTGAGAATTTGGTATGTTATATTTTGCATCAAAACTATAAAATTCTTCTGCTGACTTTATTTCTCCAACTGTTGATGCAATTATTTCGTCTTTCTTCTCTAAAATTGCACATTCAACTTCTTTTCCTTTTATTCCCTCTTCTATAATAATTTTTCTATCATATTTACTTGCATTTTCTATAGCAAGTTTTAATTCATTAACATCATTTGCCTTTTTTACTCCTACAGATGATCCTGAATTTGATGGTTTTACAAACATTGGAAACTTC
>OLGB01000444.1_pt1 | contig 60052 bp, 33 predicted proteins | sample 1605691 | NCBI WGS metagenome assembly OLGB01 (sample SAMEA3888925, study PRJEB22519) | human gut metagenome | biome: human gut; feature: human-associated habitat; material: faeces | place: Denmark | collected 2010
TCTTTGGTGCTTGTAAAACTTCGTTTGTATCTTTTTCTAGATAATTTACTGTATAACTTAATCCGCTTACTTTTGTATAGTAAATATTTATTACGTTCTCACCTGTTGTAATTATCAAACTATCCTTGTCAACTGAATCATAGCTGTAACCATTGATTGCAATTACTTCTTTACTTGATGTTATCTCTGTTCCAAATGTCATATTTTGAGTAACCTTTGGAGCATGAATTGTTCTGTTTGTGCCTTTTTCTAGATAATTTACAGTGTAACTTAAGTCATTACGTTTTGTGTAGTAAATATTAATTATATTCTCGCCTGTTGTTATTGTTAATGTTTCTTTATCTACACTATCATAATTATATCCATCAATGTCTATTACTTCTTTATTTGATGTTATCTCTGTTTCAAATGTCATATTCTCTGTTACTTTAGGTTCGTGTAATACAATGTTTGTATCTTTCTCTAAGTAATTTACTGTGTAGCTTAAGTCATTACGTTTTGTGTAGTAAATGTTAATTACATTTTCTCCTGTAGTAATTGTTAATGTGTCTTTATCAACGCTGTCATAATTATATCCATCTATGTCAATTACTTCGTCTGCGCTTGTTACAATACTTTCAAATGTCATTCCGTCTCGCACTTTTTGATTATGTAATACTTTATTTGTTGTTTTCTCTAAGTAGTTTACCTTGTAACTTAAATCGTTTCTCTTTGTATAGTAGATGTTTATTACGTTCTCGCCTGTTGTTATTGTTAATGTGTCTTTGTCGACACTATCATAGTTATATCCATCAATATCAATTACTTCATCACTTGATGTTACAACACTTTCAAATGTCATACCATCTTGAACTTTTTGATCATGTAATACTTTATTTGTTGTTTTCTCTAAGTAGTTAACTTTATAACTTAAGTCATTTCTCTTTGTATAGTAAATGTTGATTACATTTTCACCAGTAGTAATTGTTAATGTTGCCTTATCAACACTATCATAATCATATCCGTCAATATCAATTACTTCATCACTTGATTTTACAGTACTTTCAAATGTCATATCGTCTTGAACTTTTTGATCATGTAATACCTTGTTCGTTCCTTTTTCTAAGTAATTTACTTTATATGATAAATCAGTTCTCTTTGTATAGTAAATATTAATTACATTCTCACCTGTAGTTATCATTAAAGTGTCTTTATCTACTGAATCATAGTTATATCCATCAATATCAATCACTTCATCACTTGATTTTACAGTTGCTTTGAAAGTCATATTTTCTTGAACTTTTTGATCATGTAATACCTTATTTGTTCCTTTTTCTAAGTAGTTAACTTTATAGATTAAATCGTTTCTCTTTGTGTAGTAAATATTAATTACGTTCTCACCAGTTCCGATTACTAATGTCTCTTTGTCAACTGAATCGTAGTTATATCCATCTATGTCAATTAATTCATTTGCACTTGTTACAACATCTTCAAATGTCATTCCATCTTGTGTTTTAGCTGGATTAATTACTTCATTTGTGCCCTTTTCTAAGTAATTTACTGTATAACTTAATCCATCAACTTTTGTATAATAGATATTTATGACATTTTCTCCTGTTGTAATCTTGATGCTTTCTTTATCAGCTGAATCATATTTATATCCATTAATATCAATTACTTCATCTGCTGATTTTACTTCAGCTTCAAATGTCATTCCATCTTGTACTTTTTGTTCATGTAGTACATTGTTTGTATCTTTTTCTAAGTAGTTTACTGTGTAGCTTAAATCGTTTCTCTTCGTATAGTAAATATTGATTACATTCTCGCCTGTTGTAATTGTTAATGTATCTTTATCTACACTATCATAATTATATCCGTCAATATCAATCTTCTCATCAGCTGATTTTATAACATCTCCAAATGTTTTGTTTTCAACCGTTTTAGGATTGTGTAATACTTTGTTTGTGCCTTTTTCTAAGTAATTTACTGTGTAACTTAAATCATTACGTTTTGTATAGTAAATATTTATTACATTTTCACCTGTTGTAATTGTTAAAGTATCTTTATCTACTGAATCATAGTTATATCCATCAATTTCAATTTTCTCATCTGCTGATTTTATAACATCTCCAAATGTTTTATTTTCAACTGTTTTAAGATTATGTAATACCTTATTTGTTGTTTTCTCTAAATAATTTACTGTATAGCTTAAGTCAGTTCTCTTTGTATAGTAAATATTTATTACATTCTCGCCTGTTCCAATTGTTAATGTATCTTTATCTACTGAATCGTAGTTATATCCATCTATATCAATTACTTCATTTGCGCTTGTTACAACGCTTTCGAAAGTCATTCCACCTTGAACTTTTTGATCATGTAATACTTTATTTGTTGTTTTCTCCAAATAATTTACCTTATAACTTAAATCAGTTCTCTTTGTGTAATAAATATTAATTACATTTTCTTTTGTACCAATTGATATAGAATTCTTATCAACTGAATTATAATTATATCCATCGATATTAATAATTTCATCGCTTGATGTAATTATATCTCCAAATGTCATTCCTGTTTGATTCTTTTGTTCATGTAATACTTTATTTGTATCTTTTTCTAAATAATTTACTGTATAGCTTAAGTTTGTTCTCTTTGTATAGTAAATATTAATTACATTTTCACCTGTTCCAATTATTAATTTATCTTTATCAACTGAATCATAATTATATCCATCTATATCAATTACTTCATCTGCACTTGTTATTTCTTTTTCAAATACTTGCTCTCCTGTTGTCTTTGATGGATGAATTACTTCATCTGTGTTTTTATCTAAGTAATTTACTGTGTATGAAAGTCCCGTTACTTTTGTATAGTAAACGTTGATTACATTTGTTCCTGTTGTTATTGTTAATGTTTCTTTATCTACTGAATCGTAGTTATATCCATTTATTTTAATTACTTCATCTTTTGATGTAATTACTGTTTGGAATGTCATATGATCTTTTACCTTTGGTGTATTTAGAACTTTATTTGTTCCCTTCTCTAAGTAATTTACAGTATAGCTTAAGTCATTTCTCTTTGTATAATAAATGTTAATTACATTTTCTCCTGTTGTAATTGTTAATGTTTCTTTATCAACTGAATCGTAATTATATCCATCGATGTCTATTACTTCTTTATCGCTATTTATAGTTGCTTCAAATGTCATATTCTCTGTTACTTTAGGTTCGTGTAATACAATATTTGTATCTTTCTCTAAGTAATTTACTGTATAGCTTAAATCATTTCTCTTTGTATAGTAAATGTTAATTACGTTTTCACCAGTAGTAATTGTTAAATTATCTTTATCTACTGAATCATAGTTATATCCGTCAATATCAATTACCTCATTTGCGCTTGTTACAACACTTTCAAAAGTCATACCTTCTTGAACTTTTTGATCATGTAATACTTTATTTGTTTCTTTTTCTAAGTAGTTAACTTTATAGCTTAAATCTGTTCTCTTTGTATAGTAAATATTGATTACATTTTCTTCTGTTTCAATTGTTAATGTAGCTTTATCTACTGAATCATAATTGTATCCATCTATATCAATTACCTCATCGCTACTGTTTACAGTACTTTCAAATGTCATACCCTCTTGAACTTTTTGATCATGTAATACCTTGTTCGTTTCTTTTTCTAAGTAATTTACTTTGTATGATAAATTTGTTCTCTTTGTGTAGTAAATATTAATTACATTCTCACCTGTTGTTATCGTTAAGTTTTCTTTATCAACACTATCATAATTATATCCATCTATTGCTATTACTTCATTTGCACTTGTTACAACACTTTCAAATGTAATTCCATCTTGAACTTTTTGATCATGCAATACCTTGTTTGTTCCTTTTTCTAAATAATTTACTTTGTAACTTAAATCATTTCTCTTTGTGTAGTAAATGTTAATCACATTTTCGCCTGTTCCTATTGTTAATGTATCTTTATCTACTGAATCATAGTTATATCCATCAATTGAAATTATTTCATCTTTTGATGTTATAACATCTTCAAAAGTCATTCCGTCTTGTTTTTTTGCTGGATGAATTACTTCGTTTGTTCCTTTTTCTAGGTAATTTACTGTATAGCTTAATCCGTCTACTTTAGTATAATAGATGTTTATCTCGTTTGTTCCTGTTGTTATAACTAATTTGTCTTTATCTGCTGAGTCATATTTGTATCCATTAATTTCTATTATTTCATCTTTTGTTTGTATCTCTGTTTCAAATGTCATTCCATTTTGTATTTTTTGATTATGTAATACTTTGTTTGTATCTTTCTCTAAGTAATTTACTTTGTAGCTTAAATCATTTCTCTTTGTGTAGTAAATATTTATAACATTTTCACCTGTAGTAATTGTTAATGTTTCTTTATCTACGCTATCATAATTGTATCCATCTATTGCTATTACTTCATCTGCGCTTGTTACAACACTTTCAAATGTCATTCCATCTTGTATCTTTTGCGCATGTAATACTTTGTTTGTTGTTTTTTCTAAGTAATTTACTTTGTAGCCTAAATCTGTTTTCTTTGTATAGTAGATATTAATTACATTCTCTCCAGTTCCTATTGTTAATGTTTCTTTATCTACTGAATCGTAATTATAACCTTCAATTGTGATTACTTCCTCTGCGCTTGTTACAACACTTTCAAATGTCATATTACCTTGAACTTTTTGTTCATGTAGCACTTTGTTTGTATCTTTCTCTAAGTAATTTACTTTATAGCTTAAGTCTGTTCTCTTTGTATAGTATATGTTAATTACATTTTCGCTTGTTGTTATTGTCAAGCTATCTTTGTCAACACTATCATAGTTGTATCCATCTATTGTAATTACTTCATCTGCGCTTGTTACAACACTTTCAAATGTCATATTGTCTTGAACTTTTTGTTCATGTAGTACTTTATTTGTTCCTTTTTCTAAGTAATTTACTTTGTAACTCAAATCATTTCTCTTTGTGTAGTAAATATTAATTACGTTCTCACCTGCCTGTATCGTTAAGCTTTCTTTATCTACACTATCATAATTATATCCATCAATTTCAATTACTTCATCACTTGATGTTACTGTATCTTTAAATGTCATTCCTGTTTGGTTATTTTGTACGTGTAATACTTTATTTGTATCTTTCTCTAAGTAATTTACTTTGTAACTTAAGTCATTTCTCTTTGTATAGTAGATATTAATTACGTTTTCTCCTGTTCCAATTATTAGCTTGTCTTTATCTGCTGAGTCGTAGTTATATCCATCTATATCTATTATTTCATCTACTGTTGTGATTTCATTTTCAAATACTTGCTCTCCTATTGTTTTTGCTGGGTGTAATACTTCATCCGTGTCTTTCTCTAAGTAATTTACTGTATAACTTAATCCTGTTACTTTTGCATAGTAAATATTTATAACATTTCCTGTTACTGCTATGCTTAAGCTATTTTTATCTGCTGAGTCATATCCATATCCATTAATATCTATTACTTCATCTGTTGTATATATTACCGTTCCCCATTCTTGTTCTGCTCCAGCTTTTGCTTCATGAAGTATTTTGTTTGTTCCTTTTTCTAAGTAGTTTACTGTGTATGGATATTTCTTTAATCTGTAGTAATATGTTACAACTATTTGTTCTTCTGTCATTGTTCCTGCTTTATTTGTTGGCTCAGTAACCAATTCATAATATTCTGGTAAATCATCTGCTATCGTTGTTGTATATTCATCATCAACCTTCCCATTTATAGTTACATCTTCAGAAACTTTTACTGTCGTTCCTTCTTTATAATGATGTACTAATACTGATGTATCCTTTAATCTATAATAGTAAGTTACAACTATTTGATCTATAGTCATTTTGCCTTTTGCATTTGCAGGAGTTGCAACTAATTCATACTTACTATCCACATTTGCTGAACTTGTTGTGTATGAATCTCCTACTCTTCCTTTTACTGTAACATCATCTGCTAACTTTGTTGTAGTTCCTTCAATATAGTGATGTACTAAAACTGATGTATCTTTTAATTTATAATAATAAGTTACTTCAACATTTCCATCTATGTATTCACCACTGCTGTTCTCTGGTATTCCAACTAATTCATATGCTTCATTAATGTCGCCTCTTTCTTTAGTTGCATAACTATCTCCAACATGTCCACTTCTGCTTTCATCATCAGCTGTATTTCCATCTGCTAATGGTACATGATTTGTTGTTCCTTCTACATAATGATGAACTGTTAATGTTCCAATAATTTTTTCATATTCAACAATAATGTGTTTATTTGATGTTATATTATTAAATTTATTTAAATCATACGTCTTATTTTTTCCAGTAATATTAACACTTTCCTCAGTTACATTTCCATTATCATCAATTGATTGAATTGTTATTGATTTAACTTGATATCCTTCATCTGCTGTCATTGTTATATCTTTTGAACTATTTTGATTAATTATAACTGTTTCATAAGGAGACATTCCTTCTCCAGAAATGCTTCCACCTTTAACCTTAGAAATATTTCCACCCATATCTGTTTCATCATGTTTCTTAACTTCTGTAGTTATTTTGTATTCCTTTAATTTATAATAATAACTTACCTCTGTGTTTGTTTGAATTTTTCCGCTAGTTCCAGCACTTTCAGGTGATACCCTAGTTGCTGAGGAAACTAATGTATATCTCTTAAGTAATTCACTACTTGGTGAGGTTGTATATTCTGAATCTTTATATAAACTTGAAACCTCATCTACTTCTAATTTATCTTCTGTACCTTCTAAATAATGATGTACTGTCAAGCTCAATGGTATTTCTTGATAGTAATAAGTTATTACTGTTTGTGTTTGGGCATAATTTCCTTTTGCATTTGATGGTACAACATATTTACCATTTGTATCTTTTTCTAATTCATATCTTTCTATACCTATCTTTGGTGCAGTTTCATATGCACTTCCAATTTTACCTGTAATATACTCATCATCAGCTACTTTATTTGTTGTATAATTTCCATCTCTATCTTTAATATAATGATGTACTACAACACTTGATACATTTTTTTCAAATAAAACTTTTATATGTTTATCTTCTTGAACTTTGCCAAATACTGGTATTGTAACAACTCCATTTGCATCAGGTTTAAATTCAACTTTCTCACCATTTATTTCAACACTATATACTGAATAATCAGCTAATGGAGTAATTACTATTGGTGTTGTACTGTCGTAATCATATTTAACTTTTTCAACAAAATTAATATTGTTTTCAGAAGGTGTTCCTGTAATTGAGCCCCCTCCTCTTCGGCCATCTGAATTTTCTTCTATTTCAGTAGTTACTTTAAATTCTTTTAAATTGTTTTCAACATTAATTTCTTGAACTTCTGGAATTTCCGCTGAAGTGACAACATTTGCTAAATCAACTATATATCCATCTGTATATCCTTGTGCCCTTAATAAATCTGTTTTATCTCCACAAGACAATGATGTACTACTAAATCCACCTACTGCAATAAAGCTTTTATCCTTTAATTGTGCAATACCATAATTTTCATCATAAGAAGTACCTGCAATTGTTTTAAACCACTCTACTTCATTTTGATCATTAATTTTTAAAACTATTCCATCATTTTGACCTTTTACACTTGTAATATCATTAGTTCCATCACCGTCTATGTCAAAATTAGTTGAATAAAACCATCCTCCAAGTAATATTCCTCCATCATCTGCTGGAACTGCTGTTGTTAATGTATCATCATTATTTGTTCCTCCAAATACTTTGCTTGCAACATAATCTCCTGTTGCAGAATTAAATTTTAACATAATTGAGCTTGCATAACTCGTTGTAGGTGCATTAATTGTTTCTGAACCTATTGTTAAATTACTTGCAAAACCGCCAACAGCAACAATATTATCTTCACTATCAGTTATAACTTTAGCAATATCTTCATCATTTGAACCTCCTATTTTTTGGTTCCATTGATATGTTCCATCTGTAGAAAATGCAACTATTGCTGAATCTTGATTTCCTGCATTTGTAATTGAGTTTCCATCTACTGTAATAGTCCCTAAATAATTTATAGAAACTGCTATTCCCTGTGAAGTTTCAGTTACAGAAGTTACATCAATATCTCTGGTTCCTTCAATTACTTTATGCCATTTATAATTACCGTTTGCATCATAGCAAATAATATATCCGTTATTTCCTGTTCCGCTTCTTTTTATTGGAATATTATTAATACTTAATTTGAGACTAGCAAATCTTCCTATAGTAACAATATCTCCGTTTGATAAAACTTTTGCATCTCTCATTTCGTCTTCATAGCTTCCACCAATTGTATTCTTCCAAACTTTATTTCCTGAACTATCAAGTTTCATTACAATTGCATCTGCTTTGTTAACACCATAGTCATAACCACTTACAACATATCCTCCATCAGATGCAATATCAACACTATTAAACTTTTCAGTTTGACTTGTTCCAAATGTTTTAAACCATTCTACATTTCCATCAGTATCATATTTAGTAATTAATTGATCAAAACTACCTACTGATGTTGCATCAACATTTCCATCACCATCAACATCTAAGCTTCCTGAAAAGCTTCCAGCAACAACATATCCTCCATCTTCTGTACTCTTAACATCATAAATATGTTGTATTCCAGAACCAGTAACACCTTTAGCATATTTTACTGTAAATTCTGTTTCTTCTGGTCTATTTGAACCAATACCAATATAATATGTTCTATCTTCCTCATTTTCTGGTAAATCATATCCTTCTGGAGCTTCAACTTCTATTGCTTTGTATAAACCTTCTGGTAGGTTTGCTGTTATCTCACCATTTTCGTCTGTTGTAAGTCCATAATAGCCACTTCCAGCAATTTTAGCATTTCTAACAAATCCTGCATCTAATCCTTGATTAGCAGAACCATCTTTTCTATATGTAAATGTAATTGTATATGTTCCAGCAGTTAAATTAATTTGTTGAGTAGTAAATTTTAAATTATCATATGTATCTGAACTACTGTATCCGCCAATTTTTGTAGATGTTCCACCAGTTGTTGTATTAGTTGAAGTATTCTTAATTTCATAATATAAATAATCATAACTTGCACTTTCTGAAGAAACAGCCCAGTCGAAAGTTAATGTACTATCTTCTGTTAATGTAAACTCGTCTGATACTAATTTACTTACTGCATTATTTACTCCTTTTCCTCCACTTTCCCAAGTTCCATCTGTTCTTGTTGTCCATGGATTAGTTTCTGTTGTTGTAAATGTTAAATTCATTGGAGCCTTACCAAATAGTTTTCCAATTGGTTTACTATTCACATCATAAACTGTATTTCCATTCAAATCAGTAATTTTAAATATTGCTCCAGGTAATACTTGATTATTATCACCTTTTTTAGTTAATTTAAAAATCTCTTTATTTTCAAATGTAAAAGTAATACTATCTGTACCAGCTTCTTTATTTTTTAAGACATCTTCTCCTTCTAAAACTGTTATAACCATTTTTCCATCTTGCTTTTCAGCCTTAAATTTAACTTCTGTGGAATCAGTAATGTATCCCTCTGTAGCACTAACCTCATTTAAAACATATTCACCAGTAATATATTTTCCATCAACATATTGATATAAATTAGGAATTGTAACAGTTCCATTTTCATCAGTTGTATAATAATTTTCTTCATTAGTATCTAATGATTTTAATTTGAATTGTGTACTTGCAAGAGGATTACCGTCTTTATCTTGTTTTTTCAAATTTAAACTGTATGTTGGAATACTTTCATTTGTTATATTTACATTAATTGTAGCTTTATCAACACCTTTTTCTTCGGAAATTGTTGCATTTTTAAAATTATCATCATCACTAGTTATAACAAGTTGACCACTAGAATTTCTTGAAATAGTAAATGTACTTATATTTTGATTTACATAGTATCCATCTGCTCTTGTTTCTTGCAATTTATATTCCGTATCTGGTATTAAATTAATCATTGAAACTTCGCCATTACTATTAGTTGTAAAAATTCTTCCATTATCACCATATATTCCACCAGTAAGTCTAAATTTAATTCCTTTTAATTTTTCTCCTGCAACACTTGATTTAACAATTTTAACATCGTATTTTGCTATATCTTCTACTTCAAGATTTAAAGTATAAATTCCTTCTTCATTTGTTATATTAGCATTATTTCTCAAAGTTCCTGAAATAATATTTACTTGAGGATTTCCTTGATCATCTATTGTAACTTTAAATTTTATTTTATCATTATTTAAAATATAATTTGAAGGTGTTTGAATTTCCTTTAGAGTATACTCCTTGTCAATAAATAATCCTGCAATATTTATATTTCCATTAGTATCTGTAATTCCAGTTCTAGTCATACTTCTATCAGTTATTTTATATGTAGCTTCTTGAACTTTTGTATTTGTTCCTTGTTTATATTTTGTAAGATTAATACTATATTTTTTAGCAATCATTATTCCTAAACGATTTACTTCTGTTTTACTCTTTAATTTTCCATCTTCTGTGTCTAAGCAGAATTCAACTGCATGTGTTGCATATGTTATGTCATTGTATGTTACGTTTGCTGGAATTTCTATTTTGTAGCTGAATACTAAGTTCTCTTTCATTGCAATTGTGTAGTTACTTAAATCTATTAAGTATGTTTTTATGCTTGACCAATCTGCTACTTGGTCAGCTGTTTTCCAGTTGTTTGTTTTATCTGTTACTGTGCTATTTACTGTTTCATTAGTTGAATAGTAAACTTTTGCTATGTCTTTTATGCTGTCTGGTAAAGTGATTCCTCCTTGTTTCATTGCTACTGAATATGTTGAACCTAATTCTTTACCATTTATTTGATATGTATTTCCTTTGAAAGGTATTTTTCCTATCACCTTTACTTCACTTATAGTTCCTGAGTAATTATTGGTAAGCGTTTGATTTATTTGTGCTTCTCTTGAGTTGTTACTCTTGTCTAAAATAGCTGTTTGTGGTGATACTACTTCTGTTCCTGCATCATCAAAATTGCTCAAAGTTTGTGATGTTAATAATGATGTTGGTGCAACTATTTGTAATGAATTTGTTTTATAAAGTACGTTTTCGCTTACGTTTCCGTTTCCATTGATGTCTAGCACGTCTGGTGTTTTTGATGTTGATCTGTAGTTATGACAATTTGGATTTATTGCATATAGTTTTATTATGTTTGTTAATGTTGGTTTTCTTGGGTCTGCGGTTACATCTGCATCTACCGTTATTGTGTATGTTTCTTCTGTATCGTTGTTTGTGTATATTTTTATGTATTGTTTTCCGTTTTCTTCAAATGTTTCATAAGATGATATTTTTACATTTGTGTTATCTATTGTTACGTTGTTTATTTCTACTCCCAAAATTTCTGGTGGTAGTTCTATTACGAATATTCCGTTTTTCCATTTTTCTTCGTTATAGTATGTAGCTTCTGTTGATAATGTCATTTTTATGTTTTTTGTTTCTTGATTTGTTATTGCATATGGTGTTGTTGTGAATTTCATTGCTGAAATTGGTTCTTCGTAATAAGCATAGTCGGTGTCTGAGCTAATTACATCTGGAGGTTCATCCATACTATACAATTGTATGGATTTTTCATTTGTGTCTAAAGACTGTTGTTTAAGTGTGAAAATCTTTCCTGTTACATAAGAATATATGTAATTAATGTTTGAGAAATCTTCATAAGAAAAATCGCTTGTTAATTTTTCATCATCTATTTCTTTAATTTGATATACGTAAAAACTTTGATTTGCCTTTGTATCAAATGCATAAATTCTTACCTTCTTTGTTTCTGGATTAAGTTTTAAAGGATTTTCTTTTGTATAATTTTTCAATTCATCTATCTGTATATCTATACCATATGAGGATGAACCATTCTCATAATAAGATTTTATTGCTCCACCTGATGAATCATATTGCATAATTGATATGTAACCACTTTCTCCCAATGCACTTTCTAAATTTGAAAAATATATGCCTGTTGGTTTTACGTAGTCTGTCATATCTATGTATGCTCCATCTGATTTTAAGAATTTATCTTCTTGTGCTTGTACTATTTCAAATGAACTTATAGGTAAATCTCCTGTATATGCTCTCCATGTTACTGTATATTCATCTTTTTCGTCATCACTTTGTCCTACGTTATTATATATATTTACAGGTGATTTTTTTGATACTACTTGTCTATATGTGTTTGTATCAGTATTATAAACTCTTTTTCCCACGTCTACATATACTGCGGCTACATTTCCTGTAGGTTCAGCCCATGTATGTGTAAATGCTCTTGATGCACTTGATACATAAGGGTTTTCGTTTGTAAACTCATCACTACTATTGTTATAGCCATAATAGTAACCTATTGTGGGGAATGTGATGCTAATTGTGTTTGTTTCTATTTCAGCTTGTGCTTCTATTGGGTATGTTACTCTGATTTCGTAGTTATTATATCTTGATACTGTTTTTGTTAAGTCTCCATTTGCGTTTGTTGTAGCTTCTCTTGTTATTGTTAAGATTTTTGTTTCGCTGTCGTAGTTGTATGTGCAGTTTTGTGATGTTGTAACTGCACTAGTTGCTGCATATCCGTTTAAGTCTGGAATTGTAATTTCAGTTACTTGCTTTTGGATTAATAATTCCCTTGCAGTTTCTTCGTATCCTACGTTGAAATCTAATGTGATTTCGTCGCTTCCAACTGCGTTTGTTATATCATGAGAATATTCGTTATATGTATTTGGAGAAGTTGCTGTTTTTCCGTACCAGTCTGCTTTTAAATTAATTACTTTATTGATATTAGCTGTTTTTGTTCCATCAGTTGATATCCATGTTCCTGTAAGAATAATCTGATTGTTTGTTACACTGTAATTATTTATGTTGTTTCCAATGTCAGCACTTATAGTACCAAAAAACAGCTTTTGCGTTCCATAATTAATTGTATTTAATTCTAATTCAGTAACATCATTACCAATATAATCATTTTTCAAAACTTCATCTTTTATCAATGTTGTTGAAAGATCGAAGTTCTTTCCATTGATTTTTATTTTTCCATTTTCAAGTTTTCCATCAGTAAGGACATTAATATCAAAATACAATGTAGCTTTTTTATCAATGTAATTACACGTACCATCATACTTTTCCGCATATCCATCACCATCTAAATCTTTAATAAAAAAGCTATTAAATTTGACATACTCACAATTATCAATGTTTGCACTATCATCATTAACTTCATTATATGTCATTGACCTTCGCGTTTCATTATCCTTAACTGCAACCATTTTTAAATTGTTTGTTTTAGTTAAATAAAAACAAATTACACTCAGTACAATAGTCAATGCTATTATACATATACTAATTAAACTTTTTTTCCTTAGCTTCATATTATCCAACCCCTTATTTTATAAACTTTATTATAATAATTACATCTTTTTTTATTAAAGTAAATGATATTAAAATCTTTATATTCTTTAAATATTAACCTTGCGTAATACTTTCTGACTTTTTTATATTTTGATATCTTTTGCTTTATTTTTTTATTACAAAATAGTACTTTTCCTTACGGAATCAAATAAAAACAAAAAAAAATAGTACCTATAAGTACTATCCCATTATTACTCTCTCTATATTTTTAATTACTACATATCCTTTTGATTTTATTTCTCCACGTAACATAACATTTTCAAAATCACTTCTTAAAATCCTATCAGCAGTATCATCATAAGCCCAACACTCAATTACATTTTTATCAACTGTTTTTAACCATAATTTAATTAATGATTTATGAACTAACACATCTCCATATATAAATCTAAATTCCCCTAGTTTAATAATTTTTCCTAGTAAATAAACTTCATTCATTATTTCCCACACAATAAAATAATTTTTCTGTCAAGTTTTTCACATTAGCTATTTTTATATATCCTATGTGACCTGTTATGTATCTATACGCTTCTTTAGATGAGAGTTCTTCATCTTTTATATATTTTTTTACTTTTTTTAGTTTTAATTTCAAATTTCTTTTTCCCCTATCACGAATTTTCAATCTATTTGTATTTATTTTATATCCACAAAAATTCACCCCATTTTTGCTTTTTATAATTTGAGTTTTAGAATTTAATTGTAATTTTAAATTTTCATTTAGAAAATTCCTTATTTTGTTTAAAATTTCAACAGCTTCTTTTTTAGTCTTAACTAAAACCAATGAATCATCCATATATCTAAAATAATACTTACATTTCAATTTGTGTTTAATATATTGATCAACCTCATTCAAATATATATTTGCAAATGTCTGACTTGTATAATTTCCAATTGGTAATCCTTTCTCTCCTTCGCTTGAATAAATTATTTTATATACTAAATTCATTAATCTTTCATCTTTTATTTTTCGTTTTAAAATTTCAACTAAAATCTTTCTATCCACATTTTGAAAATATTTTGCTACATCCATCTTCAAAATATAATATTCTCCCCATATTCTATCACAGTGCTTCATCGTTTTTTGAACGTCTAAAACAGCACAATGCATTCCTTTATTTTTAATACATGCATATGACGTATTTATAAAACTTTTTATAAAATATTCTTTTAAAAAGTTATCGACTAACCATCTATGGACAATTCTGTCAATATATCTAGATACTTGTATTCTCCTCCTTTTAGGAACTTTTACATAAAAAATTCTATATCCACCATGTTCATATGTACCATTTTTTAATTGTTCATATAACCATTGTAAATATTCTTCTTTTTTTAAATTAAATAAAACCACATCTTTCTTAGTCGTTTTTCCTTTTTGACTTAACTTATGCGCCCACTCCAATTTTTCATAAGTTAAGTTTTTTTCAAATTGATTTCTTATTGTTTTGGGCATAATATTTTACCAATCCTCCCACTATTTTTCCTATTTCATATATTAAATCAATTGAAACTTTAAATTTTTTTTCATCTATCCACCTATTATTTTTCATTATTCGCAAATAAATTCTTTGTGTATTTAATTCAGCATCAATTAAATTAATGTAATATAATCTTTCTTTTTTTTCAATTTTACTAATATATAAAATATCTCTTAACATTTTATACATTGAATTTTTATATTCTGTACCAATACTAAATTTCTCTGTTCGCGGTAGTTTTAAGATTACATCTAACATATACTGAATATATCTTTCAGATTTTGGTATTAGCGTAAGTTCACTTTCTTTTTTATTTTCCAATCTTTCTTATCCTTTCCAATATGTCTTTTTCCGTTTCTGGAAAATTTAAACATTCTTTACAATCTAAACATGTTCTAAATTCATTAACATCTTTGCCATCGTTTTTATATAATTCTTCTATTTTACTTTCCTCATTTTTTACATAAATTATAAAAGATAAATCATTTTCATTTAATAAACGTATGTATTTTTCAACATTTCTCACAGGAAAACCGACTTTACAAATTCGGTCTTTCATACAAGTTGTTTTTAGTCCTAACACATCATGCAACACTACCGCATCCTTTCCAATTGCAATAAAAAATATACCACTTTTTATTAATATAATTTTTCCTTCATTTTTTTCTTGCAATTTTTCAATCTCTTCTGATAATTTCATTTTTTCACTCCTTTTTCTACTATTTCTTTTAAAACGCATACAAAAAGCAACAAGCTCATTTATAATTAGCTGTTGCATTTATAAAATTATTACTCAATTTTTTTCTTCACCACTTACTTTTAAAATGTTAGATTACGTATATTCAACTAAGTTTACTAATACATAATCTAAATGATACATTTTTACCTAAATTAGGAAGGAATAATTCTCTTTAATATCTAATATGCTACTGTATATATTCCTTAAAATATATAATCTGAACTAATATTAGAGTAAGCGCGGAACCCAATGTTGTTGTTACTATTGTTCGGATTGTTGTTGTTACGGTTAGATGCTGGATTATTAGAACCATTGTTGTTGTAATTGCCACCACGATATCTGCGGTTGTTAGAGCCGTTGCCCTCTGAATTATCCCTAATTTATTTTAATTAATAAGATTCCTCTTATTGATTAAAATCATATTTAAAATTATTTATGACATCATTAATAATTTATACGCACCGTTTAAAGTTTATATATAATAAATATAAATGTCAATACTTTTTATGGGATTTTGGAAAAAAAAGTATGTAAGAAAATAGCCTTTTCTTTTTCTATTTTCCTACATACTTTTTTTCTTTTCCCTGTCAATGGTGTCATGATAAATTTAACCGCTATGCTCCAAAATTTATCATGACACCATTGACACTTTTGCAATATTTTCTCTGCATTAATTTAATATTTTTCTATGTTCTACCCTAAAACTACCACGACCTCTTTACAGTGTATCGCCATCAGTGCTCAGTGCTACTTTATATAAAAGTAAGCGCGGAACCCAATGCGGTAGCTACTATCGTCCGGATAGTAGACGTAGTTACGGTAAGACGCTGGATAATCAGAACCAATGCCGACGTAATTGCCACCACGATATCTGCGGTCGTAAGAGCCGTAGCCCTCTAGTGTCCAATCCCATACATTTCCTGCCATGTCATATATATTATTTGCTTTACTATACTCTGTACTTCCTGATGGTATTCTTGTTCCACTACTTGCATTCTTTGTTGAGGTACTTCCACTTATATTTGTTTTATATTCAAATGTACTATTATTATAATTTCCCCAACTTGTTGAATCCTTCATCTCTGCATATGTTTTTGCTCCACTATCTACTAACCACTGCAATGTTTCATCCCACAAGCATCCCCATATCATACTTGTACTTACATTTACATCTGTACTCATTCTTTTTATTTTTTTATATTCTGTATACCAATTTTGACTGCTTATACTTGTATTCATTCTTTGCACTACTGGCTCATCTGCTGACAAATTTCCTGTTTCATATCTTCCTATATAAAACCCTCCATATTTTTCTATTGATTTTATCGTTTCTTCAAACTCATCTTGCAGTTCATCTAAAAATAATTCCTTTGTCATTCCCTGCATTCCATATCTTGAAAAATATTTCTTATTATCATAATTAGATAACACACCAGGTTCATAATTACTATTTGTATATGTACTTCTTCCTGTATCACTAAAACTATACAATTTACTCTTTTTCTTTCCATTTGCATCTGTTTCATATATCCTGCTTACATCTGGCACTGGCACCCACACCCATTGGTTTCTTGTACATGATTCATCCCATGCATTATCATTTGTTACAGCTGTCGTTCCTTCATATATTACAAACCCTGTATTTACTGTATGTTCTCCATCTGCACCTGATGCTACATATCCCTTTGGCACTGGCACTGCAACATTTGCCGTATCATACACTATATCTACATTTTCTAAATCCCATTTACTTGTATCAACTGCTTGTACTGATGTTGAATCACTTTGAGTACTTACGTTGCTATTGTTTTCGCTATCATCTTTTGCATTATCCTCATTTTGAGCTACTTCTTCATTTGATTGACTTTCATCAGATTTGTTATTTCCTTGTTCTGCACTTGCTTGTGGCAAATTTTCTTTTGAAATAGCTCTTTTGCTTCTTAAATTTAGCGAAATAATTAACACTGATACTAAACAAATAATAATCAATATTATAATCACTGCTATAATCAATTTTTTATTTTTCTTCATTCGTATTCTCTTTTCACATAAAATAACCTTTCAATATAATTTTACATATAAAAATATATTTTGTAAAGGTAAAAAAAAAACATTTTTCATTAATCCAAACGTAGAAGAACATTATATTTATTTTCTTGTTCCTTGCTAAAAAATTTTCCCACCACTAAACTTCGTCTAGCAGGCTAATGAAAAACTTTCAAACTGCACGTCACTTGGAAATAGAATATAATGTCCTTTCGTTTGTAATTACATATTTATCACTAATCTTCCGATTTTATTTCTAATATATTTTTCAAGTTTCTCCATAAAGACACTTGGTTCAATTTCTTTTTTTGCAACCATGTCTAAACCTTTTTCCCAGCTTGCTGTTAGGTCCGGGTTTAGCATATCTGGCATTGATGCGAATACTACGTCGTAGATTGCTTCTCCTTTTTCTGTTGGTGTTATTATTTGTGTTTTTGGATTTATTGCTATGTAGTTTATTCTTTCTAGTTTTTTCATTATTTCTGCTCTTGTTGCGCTTGTACCTATTCCAGCTCCTTTTATTTGTTCTCTTAGTGCTTCGTCTTCAATTAGTTTTCCTGCGTTCTCCATTGCAAGTATCATTGATCCTGAGTTGTATCTGCTTGGTGGTGAGGTTTCTGCTTCTTTCGTTTCTAATAAGTGAATTGGTATTTTTTCTCCTTTTTTCAAGGCTTTTAGTACGTCCATGTTGCTTTCTTTTTCTTCTGCTTCGCCTTTTAGTACGTCTAAGTATCCTCTGTTTACACATACCTTTTCATTTGCATAGAATTCCTCATTTTCAATTTTTATTGTTACATTTATTTTGTTGTATTCTGCTGGTGGATAGAAAATGCTTAAAAATCTTTTTACAATTAATATGTACACGTTCTTTTTTAAGTCTGATAATGAATCATAATTTTCAAATCCTTGTCCTGTTGGGATTATTGCGTAGTGGTCTGTTATTTTTGCATCGTTTACGTATTTTGTTTTTGTTAGGTCTGTTGGGTATTTTTCTGCTGACATTTTGGCTAAAATTTCTTGTACTTCTTGGTTTTTAAAGCCTTTTGCTATTCCGTTTAAGTTCTTTGTAATTACTTTTGCAATTGCAGTTGATAATACTCTTGCGTCAGTTCTTGGGTATGTTACTAGTTTCTTTTCGTACAATTCTTGAATTATTTCTAATGTTTGGTCTGGTTTGATTTTGAATCTTTTTGTACATTCATTTTGAACTTCTGCTAGGTTGAATAGTAGTGGTGGATTTTCTTTTTGTTTTGATTTTTTTACGTTTTCTATTATTGCGTCTTTGTCTTTTATTGAGTCTATGAATTTATTTGCTACTTCTTGCTTTTTGAATCCTGTTTCATTATATAGGTGTGGTGATTCAAACATTTTTGATTTTTCTGTTGATTTCCATTCTGCTCTGAAAAAGCTTTCTTCACCAAATTCTCCTGATATTTTATAATACTTTGTTTTCTTGAAGTTTCTAATTTCTCTTTCTCTTGATACTACCATTCCTAAAACGCATGTCATTACTCTACCAACTGCGATTGATACTCTTTCTTCTTTTATTTGGTTTGCTACTCTTCTTCCAAAAATTATTGATAATAGTCTTGAAAAGTTGATACCTATTAGGTAGTCTTCTTTTGCTCTTAAATATGCTGAATCTGCTAAGCTGTCATAGTATGATTGATCCTTTGCTTCTCTGATTCCTTTTAAAATTTCTTCTTCTGTTTGTGAGTCTATCCATACTCTTTTTATTTGTGTACTTGGATTTGGTTTTGCCATCATTAGTACTAGTCTTTGAATATATTCTCCTTCTCGTCCGGAGTCACCTGCGTTGTATATTTCTGAAACGTCTTCTCTTTTCATTAAACTTTCTATTACATTGAACTGGTTTTGTACTTGTGGTATTATTTCATATTTCCATTCTTTTGGAATGAATGGAAGTGTGTCTAGTCTCCATTTTTTTAGATTTTCGTCATATTTTTCTGGGTATGACATTGTTACTAAATGGCCTACGCACCATGTTATTATCCATTCGTCTGATTCAAGGTATCCATTTTTTCTTGTTGTATTAATTTTAAGTGCTTTGGCGAATTCCATTGCTACACTTGGTTTTTCTGTTACTAATAATTTTTTAGCCATTTACTAACTTCCTCTCTTTTTTCGTGATTATTATTATATAACAAAACTTTGTAGAACTAAAGCACTTTTATTTATTTTCTGTTTTTATCTTTTAGTGTATAAAAAGAAAAATACATATTACATTTTTGAATCACCGCGCAGGGACCAAAGGAACGAAACGCAAGTGAAGTGACTGCGATTGAAGCATTCTCCCCTGTTTGAAAATAGAAATAATAAATTTCTATTTTCAAGAACCGAAGAATGCAGGGCAGCAAGGTGTGAGAAAATTAATATGTATTTTTCTTTTTGCTACTGAAATTGGACATAAAAAAACAACCCTTTTGAAAGAGTTGTTCTTTTATTTTATTATTTTTCTATTTTTTTATAATTTACAAATGATACTATTGCTAATGTTAATACTGCTAACATTAATGGAACAATATAATCTGAAGCTCCTGTGTATGGCATGTTTTCATTATTTACTGTTGAGCTATTAGAAACTTTTTGTACATTATTTGATACTGAACTATTGCTGTTTGAAATTGAATTCCTTGATGCATTGTTATTTGTTTGGTTTTTTGTTGAATTATTTGTTTCATTTTGTGTTTCATTTGAAGTAGTGTTGTTATTGTTATTATTATTATTATTGTTGTTTCCACCTATTGATGTTCCAATTCCAATATTTGTTGATATATCTGAAATTTTAACTGGATCATCTAGTGTAGAGTTTGCAGCTGATATTGAAACAAGTTGTATTGCAGCATTTGTTGCTGATGTGTTGTCTTTTACTTTGAAAGTAAATGTTGCAATTTCTTTATCAGTTGTGATTGCTTCTGCACTATCTATTTCTAATTTTTTATTTTCTTCATTATAAGTAACTGTCCATCCATCTAAGCCTTTTACATCTGATTTACTAAGTGTTAATATATCTGTATCAAATTTTAATGTTCCTACTACTCCGTTTATTCCTCCATCAACACTAATTCCTGATAGTTTAAGTGTTACTTTAACTTCAGATCCTTTTGTAACTTTTGAGTTATTTGGTGTTAATGATGCAGAGTATGAACCTGCAGCAAATGATTTACTAATCATTAATGCCATTACTGTCAAAATAGTCAATAATGTGATTACAATTTTCTTTCTTTTCATTCAAATTTCTCCTTTACACACAACATTATAACTTTTTTTCTACATTACGTCAACCCTTTTTTGCTATTTGTCAAATTTTGTTATTCAACACATATTGCTCTTAGTTTTAGTAGGTCTACTATGTCGACTGTTCCGTTTCCATTAATATCTGCCGCTTCTAGCTTTTCTCCTGTTAATATTGAGCCTTGTAGTTCTACAAGATGGGCTCTCATTTTAGATACGTCTAATGCTCTTGCATATTCGTCTCCTCCTGAGCCTGATATATCTGAAACAACAGAAATAACATATTCCTTTGTTCCTACTCTAACTTTATAACCTGTTCTTACTAAATTTGTGCTTACTTCGTTTCCGTTTTTATCAACTATTGTATATGTTTGACTTACTGTTATTGCGTTTTTGAATTGTGCAAGTGTTGTATTTACTGGTACTCTTGTTATCATATTATTTTTTATTATGTATGTATTTGATATTACTGTTTCATCTGTTGGTTGTGGTGGCGTTTCTTCTTCACGTTTTGTGTATGCACGTATTCCTGCATTAAATACTATTGAATTGTATTGTAAGTCTTGATATGTGTATGTAGATTGTGTATTGTCAAATTCTTGTGTTGTGCTATTTGTATATACTAAATAGCTTTCGCCTTGGTTTGCTACTGCATAATCATATAGACTTCCTAATTTGACTACATCGTTTTTTTCCATTTCAATTGGTACACATGCTTGCCCGCTATCTGCTATATAGGTTACACAAATTGCAAATTTGTCTTTTGTTAATTCTATATTGCTTAGGTCAACTGTTGTGTATCCTTCTTCCAAATTAATATTTTCTTTTGCTAGTTTGAAATTAACTGGATATCCTTTTTCGCCAAATGTTTCTGTATAATATACGTTTGCTTTTTGTGTTCTAAATGAAGGAATACCTACTTGCAACAATTTTTCAGATTTTTGTGTTGCTCTATCGAAAACGTTTATTACTGATCCTTTTGAGCCTTTTAATTGTAATTCTGTTGTGCACCCTAGTTCGTCGTGTAAATATACGTTTGTATATGTAGGTTCTGATGCTTTTGTAATTGCAGACATTGACTGTTCTACAAAGAAGTCATCATATGAAATGTATACGAATCCATCATAATACTTATCTTTTCCATATGAGTTTAATGCTATGTATGCTCCTTTTTTTCTCCATGCTGTTCCTTTTGGTACTTGTATATCATCATTGCTTGGTAGATAATCATCATCCCACCCAATAATTAATACTGCATGGTTTGCTGTAGCAATTTTTCCATTTACTTTAATTTGTGGCACATATATATCTTTGTCTCCGTCAACTTGAAATATATTTGCCATTACTCCACCATTTGTTTTAATTTGTTGTTTTATTGTGTTTCTGAATGTGTCCATACTTGTGATTTCTGATGAAAACACGTCTGTGTCAAAATTATATGTATTGTAATATTTTATTTCACCTGTTGATAAAACTTTTTTGTATACTGATGGGTATGTTGCATAGTTGTTTAGGTTTTCTTGTACACCGTTTTTAGTTTTTAAATCTGAATAATTAATTCCTGTGATTGCTCCTGTTGATGGCATATCTGATTCTAGTACTGGTCCGTTTCCACTGATGCTATAATTTAGTCCCATATATGCTGTTCCGCCTTCTGCTGTTTGAGCGTTTCTGTTATATACTCCTGATGTAAGCGTTTGGTCTTTAAACACATTACTTGAAGAATAATTTACGTGTCTTGCTGAATATTCTTTTCCTTGCAAGCTTGAATTCATTGCGTAATTGTATGCTTCATATGCTGATACAAGTGCATTTGCCCAACATTCATATGTATCACTTCCGCTTGACTCTTGATTTTTTACAGTTAATTTAGATTTAAATGATGGTATATATGATGATGATAAGCTTGCTCCTATATTGCTATCCGCAATTTTAGATAATAGTGAACCTATCAGTTTCGTTCCCGATGTTAGTTCGGTTTTCGGTTCATACATGATATTCATTTGTTTTCCGTTATTGCTGACAACTTGATTTATTTGTGCTGTGTCTAAGTTTTCTGCTGCTTTTACACTACTATGTATTGACAGCAATGTTATTCCAGCTAAAACACTTGAGAGAATTTTTTTGTTCATATTATTCTTCTCCTTATATTTATTTTTATAATGTTTTATATACTAGGAAGGATTTAATTTCCTTCCTAGTATACAATTTTTTATTCTTCGTCGTCTTTTTGAATTTTTTTCTGTTTTACTACAAATGCTATTCCCATTACTCCAATTGCAACTAATAGGATTGTAATTGGTATGATGTTGTTTTTAATGTATGTACGTAATGCGATACCTGTTGGTGCTATTACTGTTACGTATTCTGGTGACCATGCATCGTTTTCTGGATATTTTGTCCAGTTCTTTGATACTGTTTCCCAATTTCCTTGTGCTTGTGCTTTATGTAAGTTTATACTGTTATATCCTGCTTTCCACATTCCTTGAGTTGTTGAAATTGTCATTGCATTTCCTGGAACTGAGTTTATGTCTCTTCTACCTGTTGTGTTTGAATATACTAATACTTCTGCTAAGTTGTCTATTCTCATTTGGTTTGCTTCGTCTCCTGATGTTGCTTCTTTTCTTACTGTTATATGAATTTCTGAATAGTATTCATTGCTATCACTGCCTTCTAGGAAGCAGTTCTTTGGTTTTAGTTCTTTTGTTAGCGTACTGTTGTATTTGCTTCTTGCTTTATCAGGTTCTGCATATTCGACTCTTCCTTTGTCTCCACAATTCTCTGTTCCTCCGTCAGGTGTTGGTATTTGCTCTAATTTTCCTAATCTTTCGTTATAGCTTATTGCTATATTTGATCTTGTTGTGTTTATAAACTCTCTATTCTTTTCATCAAAGATATTTAGTTTATTATTAACAACTCTGTATGCTGTTTTGTCTATTAGTCCATTTAGTGATTTATTGTATCCTCCTGTTACTCTCTCGCTTTCTGGTTCTAGTTCTGATGTTGACCATGCTGCATTTGCGATTGAACTATCATTTTCTAGACTTGCATCAACATCAACGTAGTCAACTAATTGGTCTACTGTTGTTGTTACAATTTTGTCTGCATCGTATGATATATCTACGTCTTCTAATGCACTATTGTTGTCTGCATATTTTCCTATCTTATATGTTGCTGATTTGGTTTTAATTCTGTTTTCGTAGTAGAATCTTCCAACGTATTTACCATATTCGATAATTTGTGGTTTTATTGTACTTGTGTTGTATTGTGGTTCTGTTTTACCTGTCATGCTACCTCTATACTCGTTGTATTCATTTGCTTTGTTTATAATGTCATCTGCTTTGTATAGTTCAGCTAATTTTCCTGTATAGTCAGCTTCTGAATTGTTTATAAGTTTAATCTTATATTCAATACGTAATGCTATATCGTTTAGATAATCATCTTCAACTGATAATGCATAGAATCCTTGTTGATATAGACCTGCTGTTGATGCTTTTGAGTGTGGTAAATATGCTATTTTGTCTAGCCCAGTTGCATTTACGTCTGTTTTTATAATTTCACCATCTTCTGTCATGCTTGCATTTAATATTACTTCATCTGCTTTTAATAATTGAATGTTTTCAATATATTTTTCTAATGCTATATCTGTTTTGGCTCTTTCTTCTAGACCAAAGTTTATATTTTTTATTGAATATTTATGATTTTCTATTGATTCGTCTTGTTCTGCCTGATTTTTCTTTGCATCTGGTTCGTATTTTTCGCCATTTCCTCTAACTCTTAATTGTTGATCTGATGATTGTTGCGATTCGTCTGACTGCCCTTCAATTTTCATCTTCTTTGGATCTTCAATTTCTATTTGCATTATTGGTGTTTCTGAATACATTTTTGTTGAATTAATGAATTCAGTGTTTGATGTATCTCTTTCTCTTAAAATTTGTCCTCTATCATTTTCAATTGTTCTTGAATATGCATCTACTATCATTCTTCTTGATTCATTATCTCTTGCTGTTGATATTTTTAAATCACTAATGTCTGTTCCATTAATTTTTGTTTTTCCTGTTAAGTCTAAATATTTATCATTTAAGTGTTCTTCACCTGATTTTTCTGATAAATCTCCTAAGAATTTAGTGTTTTCATAATCTTGTCCATTATATTTAACGATGTTTATTGATGATTGCTGTGATTCTGCATTTTGATTTGTAGAATATTTTATGTCTGTATTTCCATCGCCTTTTGTTCCATAATCAAATCTTAAAATGTAGTCGCCTGGAAGGAATCCGTAAATATAATAGTTAGGTTTAGGATTACTTGATTTAGTACTTGGTTTGGTTGTTTCTACTGCTGCTGTGTTTGCTTTACCTCCTTCTATTGTGTATGCTGAGTTTCCTGGATTATTGTAGTTGTAATAATCTTGAGGAATTTGATAATAGTAATCGTAATTGTCATATTCTGTATTGTATGTTCCGTCACTATTTAAACGTCCCATATTTATTACTTCGTACATTGTTATTCCTACATTAGGTATTAACTCTTCTCCATTATCGTAATATCCATTACCAACTTTTATCTTGCTTCCGCCAGCATCTGTTTCTTTTTTGTCTTCCCAAACATATCCATACATATCTCTTTCATATGTTTCTAGTTTAATGTTGATTGGTATTGCTCTATCTGTATCATCTTCATATCTAGTTCTATCTTTTATGTCTGATCTTTTAATGTTATTTGGTGCTGAATCTTTATCAACTCTTCCTGAGATCCAACCGTTTCTATATGCTTTATAATAGCTTGTGTTGTAATCTTTTGTGCTGTAGTAAGTTGAATAGTTTGAAATTTCAGCTACATTTTCTTTATCGCCTATTATTAATTTTCTGTCTTGAATTGTAGCTGTGTCGTTTTTCATTTTTTCGTATCCCTCTTCATCTACTTGATATGTTGTAAATATTTCGGCATATTGATTTGGTTTTACTTTTATTGTGCTTAAAGATTTTGTTGTTGACATTAACATTTTTTGTCTTTTTAGGGTAGCTTTTAAATTATCGCTTTCTGTATCTTCCCCTGTATCTTCCCATGTAATAGCTCCACAATCAACTCCATCTACTTTTCCTTCAAGATTTTGTTCTTTAGTTTCTTTCCACAAGTTATTTACTTCTGCATCTTTTGTATTCATAATTCTATAATATGGTGCATCTGCAACTACTTGCTCGCTTCTCTTTGAATTGTTATCTACTATTGATGATTTTACATCTTCAGAAACTATTGTATATGTTTCATCATAGTAGTCTGTTATTTCATTAAATTCTACATCGTTTGTATCTGAATTGTTATATACCCTTACTACATAAGTTACGAATACTCTTAATTCTGTTCCTTTTTTCATTTCTCGGACTTCAGGAATTGCGTTTCTATATCTTTGATATGATTGATATGCAAGATCTGTAGAATATAGTCCTAATGAGTATTTTGTATATTTTTTTCCTTCCCACTCATTTTGCCTTTTCTCTAAGGCAAGTTCATATTCTGATGAATCGAAGTCTCCTAGTAAGTTGTATTGTTTTGTTATTTTTTGTTCATTTACAATCATTGTAATTTTGTATAAGTCTTTAATTGTGCTCATGTCTGTCTTTGGTCTTTCTTTAAGTCCTAAGTTAATATGTAACATATAGTTATCTATATATCTTCCAACTTCTTTTCCCTTAGCATTTTTGATACGGAATCTATTCATTACATATATCCAGTCTTGAGCTTTTCCGTTTGCATCTGTTTCTTTTACTAATGGATATTTTATTCTGAAGTTTGTTTTATTTACAGCCATTTCATGTAATTCGGTATTATCATAATAAGTTTTTGCTGTCATTCTATAACGGTCGTATGTTTCACCTTCTGTAACTTTTTGGTTTCCACCTCCATCTTTTGGTGAAGCTGCAGAATTTAGAGTAGATACTACTTGTGTACCGTCTTCTCCAACTTTAATTGTCTTGCCCCTATAATCAATTTTATTAAATTTTGCATCTGCGTTATCAGTTGCATTGTTTCCTGCACTGTCTGTTGTTTTTGTTTTTCCTACTGTTGAGTTATCATCTTCTATTGATTTTGTACCTGTTATTTCTCCAAATGTTTGATCAAATATATATCTTGTATCGACTTGTTCAACTGCCATAGAGCTATTTGAATATGCATCTGGGTTTTGTTTGTATGCACTTGCTGTTCCTTGGTTTGCATATGTTTCACCATCTGATGTTGTTGTACTGTTTGATTTTCCTAAATATGTTGTTTGTCTGTATACTTGTCCGTCATATTCAAATTCTATTACATAGAATCCATTTTTTACGCTACCTGGTGCTTCTAGTCTTTTTACTTCATAGTGGCCTGCTGAGTTTGTGTATATTGGCCATTTTATTTCTTCACCATTGCTTTTATGTGCTATTGCTTTTCGAACATTTCTACTTCCTGAATAAATGTATATTGTTACGCCAACGTTCTTTAAGTTCTTTTCTCCGCCTTCTTTTACACCAATTGTGTAGCTTTTATCATCTTTTTGCGAGTCTTCATCTACCCATACATCACCTGCCAGAGTAGTTGTTAAGTCTATATTCCACCTGAATTTTGCTGTTCCTTGATTGCTTCCTTCGTTTCCATCTACTGTGTATTTATAACCAGCTTTTATTTTATCAAAATATCTATTGGCATACTCAACTCTCATTAATTGCTGTGTAGCAATTGTACCTACTTTTTCCTTTGAAACAGATATTGTTGCACTAGTATAATAGTCACAATAATCTGTATAATCAAATTCCCATATTTTCTTTTCTTCATTCCATTTATAATAATCATCTGAATGATCACATTCTCCAAAACTTACCGATCCCGCTGTCCATGACCATTTTTCTATATATCCTGATGAATAATGATATGTTCCATTTGCTGTTAAACATCTAAAATCAAAAGTTAGACCTCCTAATTTGTGCATTCCTTCTTTGTAATCCATTAATATATAGAATTCCTCTCCTGTATGAGGATAAGAATCGTATTGGTCTGGTATTGAACCTCCTAATGAATCTATATTACTTCTCTCGTTTCCTTCCCAAGAGAATGTCCAACCTTCTCCTAGTTCCCAATCTTCTACTTGATTTCTGCCATCTTTATATATTTGTACTGAAAGTGTTGGTACTCCTGTTATACCTGCAAATTGATTTCCTTGGTTTCCTGACTCTGAATCTCCATATGATGTTGAAGAATATACTTCCATGTACTGGAATCTAAATGGCCCTACTAAATATATTTTTCTAGTCGCATCATATGTTACTTGAACATTTGCTTTATTTGTAAGATCTTTTATTGTATCTTGATATACTCCATTTTTACCGTTTTTTCCATATGATTGTATTGTTTTATGCATTGTTGCAAAAAGTCTTGCTTCAGCTATTAATCCATCTGCGTTTCCAGCAGAATATCCATCTGAGTCAACGTTTTTTCTAACTGCAACTGAATCTAGATATTGCATGAATTTTTCTCTATCTTTTAATCTATCTTCAAATTGTTTATTTAACTCTGTAATTTCAGCTTGCAATTGTGCTATTTCTGCATTTATTACACTTATTCTTTTTTTAGCTCTTTTTATATATTTTTGGTATCTTGGAATACTTGAATTGTACTGCTTTTTATTGTTGACGTCTGGATTTTGAATTGCATTTATTAGCTTCTGATATCTATTAACTTGTGATTGTAATGCATTATTTTCATTTGTTAAAATTGCTATGTCATTATCTAATCCGTTTATTGCATCATTATATGCTATTATCCTAGAATTTAGCTTTGATATTTCTTGATTAACCTTTTGTGTATTTTGACCTTTTGCTTGTAATCTATCTCTTTCTGCTTTCTTTGCATTTAATTGAGCTGTAGCATCATCTAATTTTTGTTTATAACTATTTCTTTGTTGCCTTTTTTTCCTGATTGCTTTATTATTATCTGAAATTTCTGAGTTTAATGATGCAATAATTTCTTCATATCCATCTATTTTTGTTTCATATTTATTTATTATTTTTTGCCATTTAGCTATTTTTTTCTCTAATTTTGCTTTTTCATTTTCTAATTTTTCAATTTGTGTTCGATTATCTTTTGTAATTGCATCTTTTGCTTCTCTTTCTTGTTCATCATTTAATGTTGGATCATTCGGAAATGCGCTTTGTGCACCTGAATTTGCAGCAGCTGCTGCCTCTGTTCTCCTCCACCATGCATGATTCGGATAAGAAGCTTTTGGAACTATACCTGGAGTATTTGCTCCTGCCTCTGCAAGTAAATATGCAACTTCGTCATTTGATGCTGATATTCCTCCACCTTCGTGATAATGAATCTCTCCTGTTGCATAAATAGTTCCTGGTATATCTCCTGAATCTGGACTACATTCTCCTCCTAAAAGCCCTTTTCCTGAATATGAACTAGCTGTTATTTTCATATTACTTACAGTATTGCTAAAATGAGTGTCATGTGTTTCTGATCTTAAGCTATAACTTGATGTTCCAGCTTTGCCTTCTTCACCTGTAACATCTACACTTACATTTTTTCCACCAACTTCTCCAGATACTGTGATTTGGGTATCTGCTTTATTAAAATATGGTCCACCATGTTGGTTACAAAACATTGCTGAACTCCACACTAGAGAATCGAAATATAGATGTCCATCATATGCATCTCTATCTGATTTATATTTTGTTGATAACTCTATCGCCAAAACCTTTGACACATTTACCATTAGGTATGTCATAACTATTACTATTAATAATGCAATAATATAATTAATAATTCTCTTCATTATACATACCTCCTTTTCTCAAAGAATCTCCAAACGAGAAAGGCTAGAGGTATTAATACGACTAAACTTACAAGAACTATTGGTAATGTTCCAATTCTTAATCCTGTTGTAATACCAACTATTGAATCTGCATATGATAGGTCATCTTCTGCTAATTTATTTCCTGGTGTTGAATCTATATCTGCAATTCCTTTATCATTTTCTGCATCTGCTATTTCAATGCTGTTATGAATTAAGCCTGTATTTTTTTCTGTCATATTTTTTATTAATATTAATTTTATTTCTTTTGTTTCTCCTGGATTGATTGCTTCATCTTTTAGTGCTGTTGTATATAAATTTCCATCTGCTCCTAAATACCAATCTGGATTTAATGAGCTATCGAATTCTAAGTCAGATGGCATATAATCAACTAACTTAGTTGCTTTTCCTGATATTGTTCCTTGGTTTTCAACTGTAACTTTATATTCAATTAATACTTTTGAACCATTTACTAAATCTGGATCAATATCAATTTTTGATAATTTGCCGTTTTCACTTGCAAATTCATTATTTTCTGCTGAGTTTTGAATTGTCATTTTTTCAACAATTGTATCTAATTTTAAGTCAAATATGTTATCATCTGTTAATCCTAAATCAACGTTTGCAACGCTTTTATCTTCTATTGAAACATTATCTGTTACATTTTTTCCATCAATATTCATAACTGATGCTTTGTTTTGTGTTAGTTCTTCTGAATCTTCTGAACTTAATTCATATTGTTCTTCATCATAGTTAAATTTTACATAGTACTTACCATTTTCTACATTATCGAAAATATAACGTCCAGATATGTCTGTTATTTTTGAGCCTACAATTTCATTTGTTTCTGAATTACATAAATTAACTATAATTCCTGATAGTACTCTTTCATTGCTATCTTGTTGATTGTTATGGTTTGCATCAACATATGCAACACCTGTTAATTTATAATTTTGACTTTCAATTGCATCTTCAACAATTGAACTTACACTTTCTGCTGTGAATATCTTTCCATATAATCTTCCTTTTGCTGTTGCTGTAATGCTATTTGATATTCCTGGTACTATTTTTCCTGTAAATATTAGCTTTGCTGTTTCTCCTGGTTTTAGTATAAGCCATTTACTATCTTCTAAGTCCATATTTCCAAAAACTTCTGTACCATCATCTTTTATAAAAGTTAATGACTTTACTTCAAAGTTGCTTGATGTTTCTACATTTAATGTTAATGTATCTACGTCAAATTCGCAGTTATTTTTTACTTCATATGCATATGTTACATCATTATTTTCTGAAACAAATACACTATTTTCTTTATTGATTGGTATTATTTGTATGTCATACATATAAAATTTTACATCATTTTCATATTCTACGTTTTTGCTTGAGTCATCTGATGTTATTGATGTTTTTGATTTTATATTATATGAACTACCTGTTAGACTATCATCATTATCTAATGAAATGGTATAACGTAGAAATATTGCTTCTGATGGGTCCATGCTGTCTATTTTAGCTCTTAAAATTCCTGTGTTTTTATCATATGTAAAATCAACATTCTTATTTTCATCAACGCTTAGATTTGTTACTGTAATTTTGTTTGAAAATTGTTTTGTAAATACTACATTATTTAATTTCTCTCTAGATGTATTTTTCATATTGAATATGCAATCTTTTTCTCTGCCTATCCATTTTTCGTCGTTTACTCCTGTTTCAGTAATTGCTATGTTAGTTTTTTCAACAGGAACCGCTTCTGATTCAAAGCTTTGCTCTGCTATGTTGCTTGCACTTACTTTTCCGCTAATTGTTAATTCTGTTAAGCCTTCTTCTATTTTGAATGTGTTATATCCTATTGTGATTTTTTCTTCTGAATTTGCTTGTAAACTATCTTTTCTAATTACAAATCCTGTATCTTGTTTTTCAACAGTAAAATTGCTATCTTGTTTCATGTATGAGGCCGTTAGGCCATTTACGTTTGGTATTGTTATCATAAGATTTTTAGCATCTACATCGCTTGTATTTTTTATTGTTATTTCATATTCTGCATCTGAAATTTCTTTTATTTTTTCTCCATTTAATTTCATTCCAATTTCTATGCTTGCATTTTTAAGTGTTTCATATCCAATTTTGTTTGGAGATGAATTTTCTTCTACGCTTGTGTCTGCTTCTTTGTAGTATGTTGCATATGTTCCATAGAATGCATCTCCTGCTTTTAAGTCAGCTGGTATAACATAATCATATGAGAATTGTAATTTATCATTTGGCTCTAATACATGATTTTCATCTAATACTATTAAATATGATTTTACTCCACCTGTTTTGTAGTAATTTGTGTTCCATCCATTGTTTTCATCTGTTAAATCTTCTGTTGCTTCTCCATTTTCTGAATAATAAACTGTGTAGTTTAAATCTTCATCGCTTGATGTAATTTCTGTATCTAAAATTGTATCTACTGTTGTTCCTAAATCTTCACCTGTTGTAATGTCTTTGTTTCCTGCAAAAGGAAGTCTTCCTAATATTCTAAAGTTTGAATATCTTTTTCCTGTGCTATTTAAAACTGTAATGTCCATTGTTGCTAATTTAGCTTCTGTTCCTTCTTCTAGTAAGTCTGTGTCAGCTCCTTGTTTTACAGAAGATATTTTGTTTGATGTGTTTTCTGTATTTTGTGTATTTTCATTTTCTTTTGTTTCATCTTTTGTCTCTGATGTTTGTCCTGTTACTAATCCTTCTGGTGCTTTGTATGAAATTTGAATTCCATCATATCCATTCATACTATATGAAACATCATTGCTTGATAATAGCATATGCCATTCTGATTCATTGTTATATTTGCTAGCAATTGCATTGTAATAATACATCTCTATCATTTCGCTTATGTTTCCCGCAAATTCGTCTACTCCTAAATCAACGTCGAATGATATTAATGTTCCATTTGTTTCTTTGTTTATATTGTATGATGTTTGGCTTCCTTTTAAAGAAATTCTAATTATTTGATTGTCTCCATCAATTAAGTTTTCTACGTTTGCTATTTCTAGTTCGTTGTTTGCATAGAATAAATCTATATTTTTTATTCTTGCTTCTTTAATTGCTTGTGGTAGTCTGATTTCAAATACTGGATTTTCGTATAAGTCTGATGTGTCTTCGTTATTATTTAATCTTATTTTGAAATTGACTCCTTCATTTGCTGAAACACTAGAAAGTTCTGATTGTGATATTTCTAATGTTGCATTTGATGTAGTTGGATTTACGCTAACTACTGTTTCTGCTTCGCCTAAATCATCAATTGCTCCTTCATTATATGTTATATATGCTTGTGATGCATTGATTAATTTAGCAAATGTTTTGATATCATCTCTTACAAAATCTATTTTCTTTATTGATTTTGTACTTATAATTGAAATGTTTCCATCTGCTACTGGTCCTGATGTTATTATTTTTATTTTTGTAACTCCATCTGGATAATCTACTATATAATTTCCTTCTTCATTTGCATCTTGTTCAAATTTTATTTCTTTTATTAATTCATCGTTTCCATTATATATTTGAACATAACCTGATTCTCCTAATATATTAACTAAATTCTCTCTTGAAAATTCAGTTGATTTATAATTAGAAGCAGTTTCAATATTATATTCATACATGTTTTGCTCATCTGTAAAATATTCTCTAGTATCTACTATTTCTAAAGAGCTTATTAAATCTGATCTGCTAATGTTTAATATATCTTTTTTAGTATATGTTATTTCATATTTTTCGTTTTGGCTATCTGCCATTAAATAACCTTTGCTTATTGGTTCGTCTTTGTCTTCTTTCATATATTGAACTATGTTTCCAATTGCTTGAGTTAAATCATATGCTATCTCAAACTTATTATTTTCTGTGTTTCCTGCATAATTATTTATTGTGAATTCTACATTTCCGTTTACTGTTGTTATTTCTGCGTTTTCTCCTGTGTATGAAAATGTTATTGTATATTCATCTGAACCATATGAATTGAAGATTGCTCCATCTTTTTCGTTGTTTCCTACATTAATATATAAAACATTTTCTTCTCTTCTATAGTTTGATTCTGTAAATTCAATCTTGCTATCTTCTCTTCCTTCTGTGTAGCTTAATTTGTTTGCTTCAACTTGTATATTTGAAATTTCTAATCCTTCAATTTGAGGAATATCAATTTTTAATTCTGAATTTTTTATTGGTAATTTGTTTGTTTGATCTTTACCTGAAATTTTTGCATTAACTTGTAGTATTTTTCCCTTTACGCCATCTTTTTCGTAGTTAATATTTTTTATAACGTTATATTCAAGGTTTGTAGAAGTTTGCTCTTTCCACGAAAGGTTTGCATTTAATGTCTTTTCAATTTTTTGCTCTTCTCCTTTGTTGTCAACAAAGATTCCTGAAAAAGTTACTTGGTTTGATTTGCTTATGTATGTTGACGTCATGCTGTCTTTTCTTACAAATCCAATTGGTATTGATATTTTTTGTGATTCGGTTTCGTTTAACGCTTGAACTTTTATTTGATTATCTTTAATTTTCACATCTGAATTTTCTTGGATTGTGAAATTTAAATTATCGCCAAACTTTAGTGTTCCACTTTTCAAATATCCTTTCTCATTAACTTTAATTTCAAAATTCAACTTTAGATTTTTTTCATTAACATCACAATTAAGCGATTCTGCATTCTCTACAGTTTCACTTGAAAAATAGCTTTTTACTTCAACTGCATTTTCATTGTTTTCTGCTGCAAAGCTAAAGTTATTTAAAATTGGCATTGCGTCTAGTAATGTTAATAAAAAAATAATCATTGTTGCAATTATTTTTTTTAAAATTATCTTTTTCTTTTGCATAGTAACCCTTTTCCCTTCTACTTTCTTGCTGTTTAGCATATTCATTATTTATATTAATAGTTTTTATTTTTATGTCAATATAAGTTTTTTTCCATTTTTATTATCTTAATTTACTATGTTTTTACGGATATACAAGAAAAAAAGCAATTTTAAATTCTTATTAAGTTTTGTTTACATTTTAAAAACTAATTATTTTTTTCACAATTCTTAGTTGTGTTTCATAATATATATAAAAACGTTGCATATATTGAAACTAGGAGGGTTTCGTATGAATAATTTAGATATGAATGCTATAATGAAAATGCTTTCAAAAATGGATAAAAAAGACTTGGAAGTTGGGCTTGCCAAGGCTCAGGAGATTTTAAAACAAAAGGGCGTTGAAAATAATAACAATTCTAAGAAATAGTTTTAGAAAATTATTGTTGCTTGCTCATGTCTTTTGCTATCTGTATTATGATTGGATTATTTTATTTTTATCATAAGTAATCCTTATAAAATTTTTAAAAGGAGGTATTTTCATGGATCCAGATTTATTAAAGCAATTGTCTGATATGCTTTCCGAAAAAGATATTGATTTGAATCAAATTTTGGAGAATTTTCAGTCTACGTCATCTGATGAAAATACCGCCAATTCACAAAATGATTCTAATCAGTTTGATCCAGAGATGCTACTTAAAATGCAAAAGCTTTTAAGTTTACTAAATAAAAATAAAGATTCTAAAGATGAAGTTCTATTAAAGGCTCTGAAGCCTTATATGAGGGATTCTAGAAAGGAAAAAATTGATCAGTATATAAAGCTTCTACATATTTTAAATTTATTTGAGAAATTTCAAGAAATGGGAGGGAATTTAAGTGATTTTTTATAATCCATTTTTTTCAGGGTTCCCTCCTTTTCCATTCGAAAAATCCACAAAGTCTTCACGAAAAGTGGATAACACCTTTAAAAAATCTAGTTTTTATTTACAAAGACAAAATAATGAAGTTCAAAATAACGTTGATATACCAGCAGAAAGTTCAAATTACATAGTTACTTCTAAAAATTTTTCTGAAACTTCTAAATGTCAATCGGACAATAAAAAAAGTAATCCTAAATCTTCCTTTTCTCTTGGAAAATTTAATGATTACTTACAAGAAACTGATAGCCTTATTCTTTTAGCTTTATTATATTTTTTATATACTCAAAAATCATCTAGTGGTCCTTTAATGATTTGTTTGCTATTACTTTTACTTGATGATGATTAACCTATTTCTATATTTTCACCGTCTAAATATATGAATGGTAGTTTATAATCATTTTCAGGTATTTCTTTTAGTATATTTGAAATTCTAACTTGTGTAGGTTCAATTGAATTTGCAGATATAATTGCTTTTTTATTTCCATTTGCTCCTGCATGAGCTAGTCCTCTGATTTTTCCTGTTACTATAATGTTTTCTCCTGCTATTACTTCTGCTCCATAGTTTAGATCTCCAAGTATAGCAATGCTTCCGGAGAACTCTTCACGTTGACCTGAACGCAAATTTCCTCTTATAAATTTAGTTTCTGATGTTTCAACTGAACTTTCAAATGTTCTTTTTATTGCATGTAAGCCTAGAACTTCGCTAGTGTCTCCAAATGTTATTTTTGTATCAATATCGTCTTTTAAAATCATTTTTATTGCTGTTTGTTCGTTCTCTTTTAATGCTTTACCAATTATGTGGATAGGTTTAATATCTTTTTCATAGTATTTTTTTATACGAGGTAATTTTACTCTAAATTCTTTTAATACCTCATCAAAATCTGTTGCTGCATTTACCATAATTTTAATTTCTTCTTTTGTACTTGAAACTCTTAAACAACTTCTCATAATTTTACTCATTCCTTTTAAAACATTAATTTTTAATAACTTTTTCGAAATAATTATATCATCATTTTTATCTTTTGTGTTGTTTTTATTTATATTCCAGGAAGTTTTTTAAACTTTCCTGGCGATTTATTATCTAATAAATTCTGTTTCAGCACTTGCACTTACGTCTTCATTTACTTGCTGTACGTTCATTCCAAAGTATTCACTGATTATATCTCTTACTACTTCTGCAACATAATATCCGTGTCCACCATTTTCAACCATACCAACTACTGCAATTTCTGGATTATCAAATGGTGCAAATCCAACGAACCATGCATTTATAATGTCATTTCCATCTGCGTCTTTTCCAGCTTCTGTTGAGCCCGTTTTACCTCCGACTGCGATGCTGAACCCTTGGAAGATTGATGCTGCTGTACCGGTATCATCTGTAACGCCTCTCATTCCTTCTAGTACTGCATTCATGTTTTCATCACTTATTTGTAAGCTATCTGTATCTTTTGCTGTAATACCCAGCTTTTCATTTACGTATTCTTGAATCTCTGCTGCTGATACTTGTTTTCCGTCTGATGTAACTATATTTTTTATTACTGTTGGATTTACTACTTTTCCTCTGTTTGCAACCATTGCAATGTATTTTGCTACTTGCATTGGTGTAAAGTCATTGTAACTTTGTCCAATTGCTGCAGAAAGTAATGTACTTTCTGGTGCTGTATCGTGTTTTGCCTCTGATGTTTGAGGTGATGCTAATGTTCCATTTGCTTCGTATGGTAACTCTATTCCCGTTTTTCTACCTAGTCCAAAATAGTTAGCATATGCTGATAATTTGTCTAGTCCTAATCTCCATCCTGTTTCGTAAAAATAATAGTTACATGATTTTTCTAATGCTTGTATTACATTTATATTTCCATGTCCTGTATGATATGAATCATATATCCAACAATGGGGTTTATTTCCTCGTGGATAAATTCCTGTATCATTTATTCTTTCTCTTGTCGTTATTTTTCCTTCTTGCAATCCTGCAATCGCAGTGACCATCTTGAATATAGATCCTGGAGCATATGTTCCTTGTATTGCTCTATTCATAAGTGCTGAATTTGCATTGTATTCATTATATTTTGCTTGGCTAATTCCGTTTAAAAATTGTGATGGTTCATAATCTGGATAACTTACCATTGCTAGTACTTCACCTGTTTTTACATTCATAACTACAGCTGAACCACCTTGTGCATTATATGTTTTTCCAAATCCACCTGATTTAATTTTTTCTATATTGTTTTTTAGTGCATTTTCTGTTACACTTTGTAAGTTTGCATCAATTGTTAATACAACATTTTCTCCACCTACAGCTTCTTTTGTAACGTACTCACCTGTAGACGCTCCGTCAACAGTCATATCAATTTGCTTTGTTCCATTTTCACCTTTTAGGTAATCTTCAAATAATCTTTCAATTCCCGTTTTGCCTATGTAATCATCTTTTTGATATTTATCAGATTTTTCAGCATATTCATCTTCTCCAATTCTTCCAATATATCCAATTACGTGTGATGCCAAGCTTCCTTGCGTGTATACTCTATTGGCTTTTGTTTCTACTGAAACTCCTGGCAATTCTTGACCTTGTTCATCAATTTCTAGAATGCTTGCTCTTGATACATTAGAAGCTATTTGCAATGCACTTGTTGAAGAATATCCTTCGCTTTCAATTGTATATCTTAATCCAATTATTTTTCTTGCTTTTATTAAATCAGCTTCTGTTACTTTGTATTTATCTTTCATTACATAAAAGGCTTCTTCTGGGCTTGCTTGTGCTGATATTTTATATTTATCACGCCAGTTATTTAGTTCTTCTTCTGAATCAAAATTATATTGAAATGGCTCAACTGATATTGGAAATTCATCAATATACTTGTCCCCATTTTTTTCGAATATATCAGCTAATTTAAGCATTGCATTATTAATTTCTTCGTCTGTTGCTTTTGTTTTGAAAAGTTGTACGTTGAATCCCATTTGTGTGTCTGCCAAAATTGTTCCTGTTCTATCTAGAATTTTTCCTCTGGCCGCTTGTATTACCGCTTCTTTTGATAGTTTTGTATTTGAGGTTTCACGATATTCTTTTCCATGTATGATTTGCAGATTAAATAACTGAACAAGCAAAACTATTCCGAACTATGTATATAAATGTATTTAATAAATTAAATCTAAAATTCGTTTTTTCTGTTTCTGTTTTATTAAACAAATTCTACCTTCTTTCTAAAAATATCTTGTTAATATATTTTTTTCTTTGAATTGTCTTTCTAATAATGCTCCTAATTTTATAAAAGCATTATAGAAAATAATTGTTAATATTGTGTTGTATATTACTTCTACTAATAATATTTTTGAAAATGCTTCAATTTCAATTGGTATCTCAAGGATTAAAGCATTTAAAAAGTAATTTGTTACTTCAAAAACTAGTGTCATTCCTATTACCATAATTAATATTGTAAATTTATTGTCTTTTGAAAAGTTTTTATCAAAATAATTTGCTATTATTGATATTAAACAAAATAATACTGCTGTTGCTCCTAGTGTTTTGCCTATTACTAAATCTAATGTGATTCCTGTTAATAATGCCATAATTAAGGAAAATTTATTATCTGTGAATAGTCCTAAAAATAATATGTATATTACAAATATATTTGGACTTATTCCTGCAATTGTAAACCATCCGAAAAAGTTAGCTTGTATGAAATATAGTATTATAAAAATAAAATATGTAATAACTCCTATAACAAATTTTTTCATTTTAATCCTTTCTATTGGCTCTATTACTTTATTACAAGAACCGTGTATAATTTTGAAAAGTCAACTGCTGTTTCAACAATTGCATATCTGTCTGTTATATTTTTTGTATTTACTACTTGTTTGATTGTTCCTATTGTAATTCCTTTTGGATAAATACCACCAATACCTGAAGTTACTACACTATCTCCTACTAGTAATTCTGATGATGTGTCAATGTATGATGCGTTCAAACATTTGTTATTTTCTACAGATCCTCTACATATAATACTTTCTGATGATGTGCTAATCATTGCACTAACTGAGCTTGCACTGTCTACAATTACTTGAACTTTAGCTGTGTTATCTGTTACTGATATAACGTGTCCCACTAATCCTTTGTCTGCTATTACTGTCATATTTTTTTCAATTCCTTGTTTTGAGCCTACATTTATGACAATGTTACTGCTGTAGTTACTTACATCTCTATCTATTACATATGCTGGAATTGTTTCATATTCCTGATATTTTTCTGAAAGGTTTGCATATTCTTGCAATTTTGAATTTTCTGCTTTTAATATTTCAAGTTCTCTTACTTGTGTTTCAAGTTCTTGATTTTTTGATTTTAATTCTTCATTTTCTTTTTTTAATGTATCTAAGTTTGTAAAAAATTCTGTATCACCTTTTACTTTATGTCCTAGCATTGTAAATGCGTTTTGAACAGGCATAATTATTGAAGTTACAAAGCTTTCTGCATATGATAAATTATCTCTATTTAAATTTGTTAAAATTACTAATAATATTAATACTATTACTGCAATTACTGTTCCTATTGCTCCAGAACGTTTATTTTTATACATATACTAAACTCTCCTTTTAGTTTTTAATTCTCTCATTTTGCTGTCGTCATTTAAAATTTTATTTATACCAAGAGCAACGCATTCCATTGGTTTTTCTGCAATTGTTGCATTTACTCTAACTCGCTCTTTTATTACTTCATCTATTTTGTCTATACATGCTCCACCACCTGTTATTGTTAGTCCCTTTTTATATATGTCATTTATCAATTCTGGTGGTGTTCTGTCTAATGTTTCTCTAATTGTTTCTATTATCTTTTCAAGTGACACTTTAATTGCATCATGAATCTGAAAAGCATTTACTCTTATTTTTTTAGGGAATCCTGTGACTAAATCTCTTCCTTTTACTTCTTTTATCTGATTTACAATCGGCTTAACAGAGGCTAGTTCAATTTTTAGTCTTTCTGCTGCATTTTTTCCGATTTCGACATTCATATTTTTCTTTATATATTCTATTATGTTTTCATCTAAATCGTCTCCAGCAATTCTTACATAGTTGCATGAAACTATTTTTCCTAATGCTATAACTGCTATTTCTGTTGTTCCGCTGCCAATGTCTACTATCATTGAAGCTTCTGGACTTGATACATCTAAACCAGCTCCTATCGCTGCTGCTAATGTTTCTTCTACGAAATAAATTTCTTTTGCTCCTGTTGCTAATACTAATTTTAAAACTGCTCTTTTTTCTACTTCTGTCATTCCAATGTGTAAATTTATAAGTACTCTTGGACTTCCTATATTTTCTTCTCTTTGAAGTTCTCCTATTATTTCTTTTACAATCATTTCTGTTGCATTTAAGTTTGCAATTCCACCATGTTTAAGTGGTCTTAGTGCTTCTATTTTTTCTGGCGTTTTGCCTATCATTTGTTTTGCTTCATTTCCAACTGCTACTATATCATTAGTCTTTTTTTCTATTGCTATTATTGCTGGTTCATTTTTTATAATCCCTTTGTCTTTTAAGACTACTAATATAGATGATGTTCCTAAATCAATTCCAACATCCTTACCATGAAATTTAAAAAAGTTCATATTTTCAACAATCCTTCCAAATGTCCTAAATTTACATGTTTAAACTTTTAAATAAGTCATGCATAATTTATTATTTAACGCATTTATACAAATGCGCTTCTGTATTCTCCATCCCCAATTACTATGTGGTCTAAAAGTTTTATTCCAAACATTTCAGCACATAATTTTATTCTTTTTGTTACTTCAAAATCTTCTTTGCTAGGGGTTGCATTTCCACTTGGATGATTGTGCAATAAAATAATTTTATTTGCTCCCATTTTGATTGGTTCTGCTAAAATATCTTTTGGTTCAACTATTGCTGAATTTGTCCCCCCTAAAGAAACATCTTGTATTCTTAAAATTTTATTTTTTGTATTTAAAATAATAATTTTCACTATTTCTCTTTTCTCAAATCGTAATTCTTCCATAAAGAGCTTAGCGACATCATCTGTTGATTTTACGAATATTTCGTTTTCAACTGGTCTTGTTAAGCGCTTTGCAATTTCAAATGCTGCTTTCAATCTTATTGCTTTTACTCTACCTATACCTTTTATTTTCTTTAGTTCTTCTAACGAAAGATTTTGCAATGCCCTTAATTTATTTTCTGTGCAACCATTTGCAAGTGAAATAACTCTTTGAGCTAATTGAATCGATGTTTCTTCTTTTGTTCCGCTTTCTATTATAATTGCCAATAATTCTGAATTTGATAATGTTTTTTCGCCATACATTTCTAATTTTTCATATGGCCTTTCAGACATTGGTAATTCTCGTATTCTTTTTGTCAATTAAAGTATCCTTTCTGTAACCCCAAAGCATCGTTTTTTAGATACTTTCCATTAAAATTTATTATATATAAATGCTGCAACTATCATTCCAACTATGCTTGCTACATTTATTTTTATACGTAATTCTAAACTAATTCTTAATATACTTAAATCTATTCCCACAGGTCCGCTAGTTCCAAATTCTTCTCCATATGCTAGCCAAGATAACCAGCTTACTTGAGAGGCAAAATTAGCAATAAGCCCTCCTATAACTATTCCACATAGTAAAAAAATTAATAATATCCACAAATTTCTTTCTCTTATCATACTAAATTTCCTTTCCGCAGTAGTAATTTTAGTATTTTTATGTCTTGTTTTTTAAGTCTATTTTTTTACTACTACATTTTGTCTTTTGCTACGGATAATTACATTTAAGCACGTATGTATTATATATTCTGGGAGCTTTTTTTTCAAGTTTTTTTCCACGTTTTCCACATTTTTATCATTTATTTTTTTCATGTCTAGTGCTACAATTTATTTAAGTTTATTTTATTGCAAAAGGAGACCATAATAAATGTCTAATTTCAAATATATTTACATACCTGTTTCTACCTTAGAAGAAAATCAGATTTCAAAAGAATCTGCCTTTCAAAACTCTACTAAATTTCAAAATTTTTTGAAGACTTTTCTTAATGAAACTGTGCCTTTTTCTGAAATAACTAATGTTTTTTTTGCTAATAACTGTTTTATTTTTGTTGTAAAAAATAAAACTAATATTGAATTTGAAAATGCTTCTACTTTTTATGATTTTAAGTCTTTTATTAATAAAACACCATTTGCGAATAAAATTGAGATTGATGATAAAAAAAGAGAAATATCAATTTTATCTGATATTCCCCCTATTTTTTATAATTTATTGTATGAATTTTTAGTATAAATAATTTTTTGGATTGTAACATATTCCATTTATTCTTATTTCTAAATGTAAGTGCGGTCCTGTTGAATTTCCTGTTGTTCCAACTGTTGATATCATTTGTCCTTGTGATACTTTTTGTCCAACAGAACAGTTTATTGAATTGCAATGCGCATAATATGTTTGAATACCATTTCCGTGATCTATTACTACTAAATTTCCATATGTACCTTTACGCGCTGCATATGTAACTGTACCTGCCGCTGCAGCTCCGATTGGTGTTCCTTTAGTTGTTGCTATATCCAATCCTGTATGGATTCCTCTACTTCTTCTTCCAAATGGTGATGTAATTGTTCCTGAAACTGGTCTTGCGATACTAATTCCAAGTGCTCGTCTTTCGTATGAAACTTTTTGGGATGTGTTTACTGTTCCCAATCTTGAAGATACTGCTGTTTGAGGTTCAGCAACTACTTTTGGTGCAATATATAGAGCAGATACAACATTTTCAGCTGTTGATTCTTCTAGTTTTTCTGAAGAATATTTTGCTACATATGAAATACTTTCTACGTTTGTACTATTTTTTCCTTTTAGTTCTGCAATTATTTTTTCTGCTTCTTCTGCTGTAGCTACATATGCTTTTTCTTCACCGTCTTGCATTATTGCAAAGCTTTTGTAATATGGTGTACCTGATGCAATTACTGTATCAAATACTTCGTCTTCATTTATTTCAACATCTTTTTTAGAATAGCAAATTTCGTATTCTGGCATCTGGTCAATTTCTAAAAAAGCTACCTGTTCTCCATCTCCAGAGTTCATATATTTATCTATTCTCTCTTCTAATTGTTTTTTGGTATCGGTATACCCTATTATTGTTCCGTTTAGTTTAACCGCATACATTGGTTTAAACAAAAAATATAGTACCCCTAATACTAAAAATAAAGCTATTGCTATTATTATTACTAATTTTATTGATTTTCTAAAGTGAACAAAAAGAGTCTTCATTTGTCTTCCTTTCCAAACTTTGTATAATATAAATTTATATTATACTCAAATATTATACCTTATAACTTCGTATTTCTCAAAGCCAATTTTGTTAATTTCTTTTAAAAAATAATGCAATACCTCTTTATTTCTTTAATTTATTCGTTTTTTCTAACCTTTTCTTTAAATACCATAGGGAAATAAGCTTTTCCTTCATTTTGTGAATATTTTTTAGATTTTTGTAAATACTTTATTTGAAATATTTATGTAAGGAGGATTAAAATGGCAAATTTATCTCAAGTCGAATTACAAAATTTAAGACATCTTATTGGAGTTCAAGATACAAACTTCCAAAAACTAACAAATTATGCTAACACATGTGTTGATCCGCAGATTAAGCAATTATTTACTACTTCTGCACAGAACACATTAAATACAAAACAAAAATTAATGTCTTTTTTATCTGATTAAGAAAGGAGTGAATTTTATTATGGATGAAAAATATATGGTTAATGACATATTGGAGGGGACAAAAAATTCTTTAAAAACATATGCTGGAGTAATTACAGAAACTGAAAATACTAATTTACGTCAAACTTTACAAGAGATTAGAAATTCTCAAGAAACTTTTCAGTATGATTTATACAGAGTTGCTAATTTAAAAGAATACTATTCTCCATCTGCTCAAGCAACTCAAGCTGAAATCAATCAAGTTAAAACTGAAGTTCAATCTTAAGACTATACTTTTGGTATGGTCTTTTTTCACATCTTAATTTATTTTTGAATAAAATATTTATTAGTATAGTTGAAAATTTGATTTATTTTCAATTAGATTTGTACATTCGGAAAGGAATACAATTTAATATGGAAACTTTAAAATTAGGTTCTACTGGTACTATTGTTCAATATTTACAAAGTACTTTGAAAATTCTTGGATTTTATAATGGTAAAATTGACGGAATTTTTGGAAATCAAACTAAAAATGCTGTTATTATATTTCAGCGTGAATTTGGAATTTCTCAAGATGGGATTGTTGGGCAAAATACTTGGAACAAGCTTTCTTCGTTTTTTTATATTGTTCCAACTGATATTTCTTACGGATCAAATATATTAGAAATAAATTCAAAAGGGTTTGCTTCTAAATTTCCTTTTTTAGAACAAGGCAATATTGGTTATTCTGTTTTGGGAAAAGAATTAAAATATTTTAAATTTGGTAATGGGACTAAATATGTTTTTTATAGTGGTTCTATTCATGGGAATGAATGGATTAACACTACTCTTTTAATGAAATTTTTGGAGAATTTGTGTACAGCATATTTGAATCGTGAGAGCATTTGGGGGTATCCTGCTGTTTCTCTTTTTAGTCAGTATACATTGTATGTTGTTCCTCTTGCTAATCCTGATGGGGTCGATTTGGTCGTTGGTAATTTGCAAAAGTATGATTCAAAAAGTTACAATTCTGCTAGACAGCTCTCGCTTAATTATCCTTCTATTCCGTTTCCAAATGGTTGGAAAGCAAATATTGAGGGTATCGATCTAAATCTCCAATTTCCTGCTGAATGGGAAATGGCTCGTAGTAATAAATTTTCTCAAGGATATACTAAGCCTGGACCTAGAGATTATGTTGGTCCATCTCCTTTGTATGCTCCTGAAGCAAGGGGAATATATAATTTTACTTTGAGTAAGAGATTTTCATTGATACTTGCATATCATTCTCAAGGTGAAACAATTTACTGGAAGTTCTTAAATTATTTACCTCCTCATTCATATGAAATCGGCAGACATTTTAGTCAAGTAAGTGGTTATCTACTTGAGACTACTCCATATGTTTCTGGTTTTGCTGGTTACAAGGATTGGTTTATTCAAAATTATAATTTACCTGGATACACAATAGAAACTGGTTTAGGGGAAAATCCTCTTCCAATTTCACAATTTCAAGATATTTATAATAAAAATATTGGCACATTAATTTTGGGTATGTTGCTTGTTTAAAAAGTTATTTTATATGCTAGGAACTTCAGACAACATTCCTATTCTATAAAAAAAGACCTATAAAGTATTTTTTCTACTTTATAGGTCATATTATTAATTGTTTTTTATATTTTAGAATGCATCTGATTCACATTGTGTTCCACTTGGTATTTGTTTGTTTCTTAAGTTAGTGTTTCCAAATGCAAAGTGCCCAATGTATTTTAAGCCTGAATTAAATTTTACTGAACCGTTTTGGAATCCATTACAATATCTAAATGCAGATTGTTCTATTCTTTCTAACTTATCATTACATATTAATGTGCTTAAGTTGTTTTGGCAACTTTCAAATGCTGATTCTCCAATTACTTTTACCCCTGCTCCTAGTGTTACAGATCTTAAACTACTACATCCCTTGAATGTTCTAGGTAGTATTTCTGTTATTTTAGTGTTTCCATTAAAATCTATTTTATTTAATCTAGGTTGTCCCCAGTTTACTGATGCAAATGCTTCTTCTCCAATGTATTCCAGATTTTCTGGCATTATTAATTCTGCAATTGCTCCATTTGCAAATGCTCTTTTCTCTATTCTCCTTAGTGATGATGGTAAGTCTATTTTCATTGTGCTATTTGCATTTGAGTTATTCATAAAGCACCCTTCTGGAATAATTTCTATTGGTGCATCTATTGTTATTGTAGAAAGGTTTTGGCAATTTGAAAATGCATATGCTCCAAGACATGTTGTTCCTATTACTAGTTCTTTTGCGTTTACTGCCATTGAGAATAGTCCATTACCGCATGATGCTCCATCAGGCATTTGGCAAGATGGGCCAATTGTAATTTTTGTTACTTGTTGGAATCCTGCTCCTCTAAATGCGTTAACATCAATTATTTTAGCATTTATAAATATTTCTTTTGGGTTAGATCCACCACCTAGGATAGTTGATTCAACATCTTTTACTGTTCCCGGAATTTTTAAAGCTCCACCATTTAAGTTTACACCTGTAAATGCATTTTTTCTTATTCCTATTATTGGTTTTCCATTTGATTGATATGCTGGTATAATTATGTTTTTCCAGTTAATTGAATCTGTAAAATATTTTGCATATGCTGGATCATTACGATGTTTATCGCAGAATTCTTTATCAACTCCAGTAATATATCCAGAGTCATCATATGTAAACATATCTGAAGGTGCATCAAAACATTCGTCTTCCCATGATGGTGTTTTTGATTCAACATGTAATTTATCAAATACTTCTTTTGGCCTTGGATAATTTTTCTTTCCAACTTCTAGAGTATTTTCTGCATATACCGTATGAGTCGCTTCGTTTATGTAATATTGTGTATCATATACTTTTGTAACTCCTATAAAGTCTGTATTTACTAAATAATATGTATCTCCGTCATTTTGATTAAAAAACTCGTCATCACCTTTCATTTGACCTCTTGTTTTTTTAGTTTTCTGGTCAATTGGTAAGACTCCGTTTTCGATGTAATACATTTGAGCTTTGTTTTCGATTTCTTCTATGTCTGCTCGCATGTTACCAAATTGCTCCATTTGTATTGAGTTTCTCGCATAAAATGCTAAAACCGAAATAATAATGGTAATGACTATAACCATAAGGGTAATTGTTATAATTGTAACTCCATTTTCTTTTTTTACAAATTTTTTCATATTATTTGTATTCCTTTCTTCGGATATCAGTCAGCTTTTTACAACCTTATCCCTTATTTTTCTTCTTTTGTTTCTTCTTGGCAGGTATCTTTTATTTCTTCAAAAAATTCTTTAAACCCTAAAGCAAAAACTGCAATTACTATAAGTAAAAATGAAATTGCTTTCCATACTCCACTTTCTAATAAAATTATTGCAAACATTCCTAGTGATGCGCTTATGCAATATAAAATCATAACGGCTTCTTTTTGTGAGAAACCATGTTTTAATAATTTATGGTGTAAATGTCCTGCATCTGGTTTCATTATTCCTTTTATTGATTTGTTTTTAACAATTCTTCTAACTATCGCAAATAGTGTATCAAATATTGGTAATCCTAAAATTATTATTGGTAATACAACTACAAGTGCTGTATATGTTTTTGCCACTCCTAATATTGAAATTACAGCTAATGAATATCCCAGAAAGTTTGATCCTGTATCACCTATAAATGTTTTTGCAGGATTTAAATTGTATGGTAAAAATCCTACTAATGCTCCTATAAGTGATGTTATTAAAATTATTGAAACTACTGGTGATCCGCTTAATGCAAATACTATAAGCATTGAAACACATGAAATTATCGAAATTCCTGATGATAATCCATCTAATCCATCTATCAAGTTAATTGCATTTGTTATTCCTACAATCCAACCTATTGTAACAATTGTTGAAACTGTGTGTAAGAAGTTTGTTGAATCTCCAAATCTTTGAAAAAATGATATGTTTGTTATATCAATTCTTATTCCTGATGTGACAACTATACATGCTGCTATAATTTGAACTGATAATTTGGTTACTGCTGACAATGATTTAACATCATCTATAAAACATGTAACTACAATTAATAACATTCCTATGAAGAATCCGCATAGTTTTAAGTGATAATTTCCTTCCACTAAGTTAATCTGGTTTTCGAGTGTCAAGCTTATTAATAGATAAGAGATTGAAACTAAAAATCCACAAACTACGGCAACTCCTCCAAGTCTTGGCATGACAACTTTATTAATTCTTCGTTCGTCTTTTGGATTGTCAACTGCGCCTAATTTTTTTGCTAGCTTTATAGTTTTAGGTGTAATCATAAACGCTGTTATAAATGCAAGCAAAAATGCAATGATAATGTCTCCCCACATAACTCTTTCTCCTTATTTCATATTTTTTTCTTCTATTTTTTTAATCATTTCTAATCTTTCTGCATATCTTCCATTTAAAAATTCTGAATTTAACCAAGTGTCAATTATCTTAGTTGCTTCTTCAATTGATATAAAATCTCCTGCTAAAACTAATACATTTAAATTTGAGTGTTCTTTTCCGTCTTTTGCAGCTTCAATTGATTGACAAATTCCTGCGCGAATTCCTTTAAATTTGTTTGCTACCATTGACATTCCAATCCCTGATCCGCAAATTAATATTGCTTTATCTTTTGATGGATCCATGCTTGAACATACTTTTTCTGCTATTAAAGGATAGTGTGATACTTCTGTTGAATTTGTTCCAAAGTCTTTAAATTCAATTTCTTGGCTATCTAAATATTTTTTTATTTTTTCTTTTAATTCATAACCTCTATGGTCTGCTCCTAAAAAAATCATTTTTTTCTCCTTTTTAAATATATAGTAGTATATCATTGAAATAATCGATTTACAAGATTTTAGAAATTAGTTTGAAAAAAAATAGGAAAGTTTATAAATAACTTTCCTACTTTCTTTTATTTTAAACATAATTTTGAGGATTTAATGTGCTACCATTATATCTTATCTCAAAATGTAAATGTGGTCCAGTTGAGTTTCCTGTGCTACCTACTGCAGAAATATTTTGACCTTGTGTAACTGTTTGACCTGCTGATACGTATAATGCACTACAATGTGCATAATATGTTTGATATCCATTTCCGTGGTCTATAATTACTAGATTTCCATAGCTTCCTTTCCATCCTGCAAATATTACTGTTCCTGATGCTGCTGCATATGCTGGTGTTCCTAAAGCTATAGCAAAGTCTGTTCCTGTATGAAATCCTGAAGCTCTTTTACCATATTTTGATGTTATAGTTGCACCATTAACTGGTCTCATAAATGTAGCTCCAGTTGCTGGTATTGATGCTCCAGCTGTTCCTCTAGTAGTAACTGTACCTCTTGCTGACACATTTGCTGCTTTTTTAGCAGCCGCTATTTTTGCAACTTCTTCTTGTTTCTTTTTTTCTTCTTGTTTCTTTTTTTCTTCTTGTTCTTTTTCGTATTCTTGTACTTTTACTTCAACATCCTTATTTATCTCTGTTTTAGCAACTTCCACTGTAGTCGTATCTGGATTTATTTCCTTTTTATCTCTTTCTTGTTCTTCAATTTCTAGGTTTAATTCTACACCTTCGGTAGTATTAGCTTTTATTTCATTAACAACAGCTTCTGCTTCCTCTTGTGTATTTACAATCCCCTTTTCATTTCCGTCCAACTTAATTGCATACGTTCTACATTTAATTTCAGCACTTTCCTCTACTAAAGCAAGTATTTCTTCTTCTTTAGTCTCGTTTTCTTTAACATTACTTACTAGTTCAAGTTCGTACTCTGGCTTTGCTTCGATTTTTATTGAAGTGATGTTTCCTTCTAAGTTGTTTGCAAATTTTTCAATTTTTTCTTGCATTTTGTCCTTATCTTCAATATATCCAATTACTTTACCATTAAGCGTTACCTTATATAATGGTTTATATTTAATGTAAATGAATGATGCTATTAGTAAAAGACCTACTGTAATAATCATTGAGATTTTAAACAGTCTTTTTCCATAATATTTTATACACTTACTTACGATAAATATTCACTCCTTTTCTTATTTTTTTGGTGTCGCGCATTTTTAATTATACCATCTGCGACACATTTTGGCAATTTTCATATTTTAGCATTTCCCGTTTTCATCCATTTTATACATTGTCGTAAAAGTTATTTTAAAAGAAAAAGGATAGTAAGCTTTGTTTTTCTTCCTTTTTCTCATTTTTTCTTTATTATTTGGCATTTGACTTTTGTCTTAAAATATTACTTTTGTATGGATTTGTATATTAAATCTTATGCTGGAATTTATTTTTTTTGCATTTTTTTTGCAATATTTTGTCCACTTTAGGGCAAAATTTATAAAATAGTTAAGGCAATTAGAATTAATTTTTAGCAACGCGCAGTTTGAGAGTTTTTATCTAACGCTTAAACGAAGTTTAAGGAGTGGTAAAATCTCTTAGCAAGGAGCAAAAATTAATCTAATTGCCTTTTTAATTTCTATAATAAAATATTGCTAAAAAAGAAAAATACATATAAAATTTTTGAATCACCGCGCAGCGACCAAAGGAACGAAGCAATGCTTCGTGACTGCGATTGAAGTAATCTATACTATTTAAAAGAGCCGTTGTTCGTTAGAACAGAGGCTCCTCAAGATTGCGACAGCAAGGTGTTAAAAAATTTTATATGTATTTTTCGTTTGATATAATATTAAATTAGATTGAATTTATTTTTTTCTTCTATTTATAATGTAAGTACTTCCCATTACTGATTTTGCTTGGTGTTTTACTTGAGCTCCTACTTCACCAATTTCTAGTGTATTCTTAAACCTGCCTGGTGTAATTTCAACAACTCCTATTGAAATTGATGTCAATGGAAATTGTTCTATAATTCCTCTTCTATTTGCAACTTCAATATATCCTTTTTGAACATCTTCATCGCTATAGTAGCCTAATACATATGTATCAAAATCTGAAATTATATTTTTACAAATTTTTTCATAATCTGTTGGTCCAGTGATTGCAACAAAATCGTCTCCGCCTATATGTCCAATAAAACTATCTTCCGTTCCCATTTTGTGAACATTTTCAACAATTGTTCTTGCTGTAAATTTTATTATTTCATCTCCATTTGAGAAACCATATGTATCATTATAGGCTTTGAAATTATCAAGATCAAAATAAAACATTGCAAATTGTTCTTTGTTTAATAATCTTTTTTTCATTTCTGCTTGTATTTGAACATTTCCAGGTAACCCTGTAAGTGGACTAATACGTCTATTGTTTTGTAATAAATTCAAGATATTTCTTACTGTATAATAAAAATATTCTCTGTCTATCGGTTTTAAAATAAAATATTCTATTGATTGTTCAAGTATTTTTAATCTATGCTCTTTTTCCCATTCTGATGAAATAACAACAATTGGTGTGATGCTATTATCCTCGTTTTCTCTAATGCTTTTGCATAGTTCTATAATATCTACGTCAATTGTGTCCTCGTCTATTATTATCATATCTGGAATGTTTTTTAATGCAATATTTAGTTCTTCTGTTTTAACAGATTTAAATTGATAATCTACATCGTCTTTAAAAATTTGTTTCAATATATTCAACACATTTTGCGTATTATCAATTATATAAATATCTTGAATCATTTCTTTCTCCTTTGTTTTTATGATTTCTTTTCGTCTTTGTTATTTAAAAATTTAGATATAGCCTCTGAACTCATTGTTGGGAATGCTTTCTTTAATCTTGCCAATCTTCTTTCCAATTTTTCTTGTATTTGTTGTTGTTTAGCTTTTAATTCTTCTAATAGCTCATCTCTGCTCTTAAGTTCTGGTATTTTCTTAATATGGTGATATCCGTGATATATTTTAAGATTTTTAAGTTTGTCCAAATTGTGTGGTGCTTTAAATTCAATTGCTGCCATTTTACTTTTAATTTTATCAGTGATTTGTTCCCAATTTTTAAGTTTAATATTAATTTTAATCAATCCAATTGTAGTAATTATTGTATCAACTATCATCACTATCAATCCTGTTCCAACTGCTATTTGCAAATAATTCATTGGAATTAAGTCAACACACTTTTCAATCAAAGGATGTATTCCTTTCATAAAGACAATTCCTAAAATTCCCCAATACATTGAATTTAATAGGCATACTCTTCCTTGTATATTAAATTTTCTTTTAGAGTAATCCCAATATTTTGTTTTAAAAGCGATTTCTAAAAATAATCCTACTACATATTCAAAAACAGATAATACAATTAATCCAAATAGGAATAATATAAATATATTATCTGTTACATCTTTTAATGACAAATACATAATCATCGCACCGTAACCGTATATTGGGCATATAGGTCCATGTAGGAATCCGCTATTTATTATTTTTTTCTGTAGTACTGATTTATATGTAGATTCTAGTAGCCATCCAATAAAAGAATAAATTAAAAAATATGCACATAATGTTACCATTTCATTCATAAGCAATCTTTTTCCTTTCCAAGGGATTAGATTCGGTTAGAAGAGAATTAAATTTTTGTAAAGTATTCATTTTTACAAAAATTATAATTCTTTTTAACCTATTCTTTAATAAATCATTGTTTAACGTATTCACATTCTCCAGAATCTTCTGTGTATACTTCTTCTTGTGTTGCATATGCTTTTACTTTAATAGTATTTTTTCCCTCAATACATTTTAATTCTAATTCATATTCTTTAACATCCTCTGGATTATCAAATTCTTTTTCAAAACTTTCTCCATTAAACTCATATTCTATTCTTTTTATTCCTTTTGAATATGATATGTTTGCATATATTTTACTAAAATCACTTTCAGCTGTGAAGCTTATTTTAGGAGTTCCTGCATATAAATCAATTTTCTTGTTGTATGCTCCTGTATTGTTTGCTTTATCTACTGCTGAAATTATTATATTGTTTTCTTCTGCATCACTAAGTGGTATTGTTGCTTTTATTGTTTTTGAATCATTTCTATCAGTAATTTCTGTTTCTGCTGCTCCATTAATTGAATAAATTAATTTTGAAATTTCTGTTTCATCTACTGCTGTTACAATTAAATTTTTTCCTTGTACTTTTACATTTATTTCTGGTTTGATTTTATCTACTCCAATATCTGTGCTGTATGATTGAATATATTTTGTAATGACGTTATTTCTTGTTATTACTGTAACTAGTATTGTATTGTTTCCTTTTGGGATTCCTATATTGTCTAGTTTCATTTGGTTTCCGCCATTACCTTTTACTGGATCAAAATGTCCAAGTGCTTTTATTTCGTCATCGTTTTGTAATTCGTCGTCTTGATCGTCTGCTGAGTCACTTGAATTGCTTGCACTGCTTTCATATTGGTCAATTTCATCTGCTGTGACATTTCCTCTATACCATTGATATGCTACGCTTTCTATTGCTTCTGAGTATGTAACTTGTATAGATAAAATGTCTTCGTTGGCGTTTATTGTAATTTGTGGTCCTTGGTTTTGGCCTGCATATGATGAATTTATTATTTTATTATTTTCAACTATTGAGTATCCTGCTTTTCCTATAAAGCATATTGCAAATATTATGATTAGTATTGCATATACTCTGATTATTTTTTGTGTGTCTTCAGGATTTTTTCTTGCTTTTACTTTTTTTGGTCCACTATGGTCTAATATTTGATTCAATTAAATCATTCCTTTCTTGCATATGGAATATTAATTCCATTTACACGTCAAAATTATAACATATTGGTTTACAAATTCAAACCATTTTTTCAAAATTATTCCGCAATATGTTTTTAGTTTTTATGAGTATTACTTTTCTTTATATGGAAATTAATAAGAACATTATATTTATTTTTTGTTCCTTGCTAAAACCTTTTACCGCCCACTAAACTTCGTTTAGAAGGCTAGGTAAAAACTTTCAAACTGCGCGTCACTAAAAAATAAAATATAATGTTCTTTCTTTTGCAATATTTTATATTAATCTAAAACTTCTAATCCAGCATATTTCGCCATTAAGCGTTTGTGTCCTATTTTATCAAATGTGATATCTACTTTTGCATCATCGCCTTCTGCTTCAACATAATTGATTCTTCCTTCACCAAATTTTTTGTGATATACACGTTGACCTGCTCTATATATGCTAACATCCACACTTGCACTTGCTGGTTTTTTATTTAAATTATTTAAAAAACTTTCTGCTGTTCTAAAGTTGTATTGCATTGCTGGTTTGGCTGATTTTACTTCATCAGATTTATATGATGTAACATGACTATTTCCATATTTCCATTCATATTGATAATCTTCATATGTTTTTTGTGGCTTGTCCTCAAAGTTTTCATCAAATCCATCCATTAATTCTTTTGGAATTTCTTTTACGAATCTTGAAACTTGGTTGCAACTTGTTGAACCAAATATTGTTCTTTGACGTGCACAACTTATGAATAAATTTTGTTTTGCTCTTGTAATTCCAACATAGCATAATCTACGTTCTTCTTCTAGTTCTTTTGGCTCTCCTATTGATTTATAACCTGGAAAAATTCCTTCTTCCATACCAACTAAGAATACTACTGGGAATTCAAGTCCTTTCGCACTATGTAATGTCATCAATGTAACTGAATCTTCTTGATCATCTGCGTTATCAATATCACTTGAAAGTGTGATTCCTTCTAAGAATTCTTCTAATGAGTTTTCTGCCATTTGTTCTTCAAATTCCATTGCAACTGTTAAAAATTCTTCAATGTTTTCAAGTCTTGTTTCTGCTTCTGTTGTGTCTTCATCTTCTAGGGCTTTTGTATATCCTGTTTTATTTAATGTTTCTTTTATCAAATCTGATATTTTTATATGGTCCTTTTTAGCTCTTAATTCTTCTATTTGTGAAATAAACTCTCTTGAATTTACAAACACTCTATTTAATCCAAATTCGTCTGCTCTTTTAATTACATCATACATTGATGTCTCAGATTGCATAGCAATTTGTTGCACATTGTCTAAACTTGTTTTTCCTATTCCCCTTTTAGGTTCATTTATTATTCTTGTTAAGCTTAGGTTGTCAGAAGGATTTTGAATTAATCTTAAATAAGCAATTGTATCTTTTATTTCTTTTCTTTCATAGAATTTTAGACCGCCTATTATTTTGTATGGCACGTTTTCTCTTCTTAAAATATCCTCTATACTACGTGATTGGCTGTTCATTCTGTATAAAATAGCAAAGTCATTATATGTCATATATTCTTCTCTACGAAGTTTATTTATGTTTTCAACAATGAAGTTTGCTTCATCATATTCGTCGTTTCCTCTGAAAACTGTTATCATTCCACCTTTGCCATTTTCTGTCCAAAGTTTTTTCTCGTATTTTGTTTCATTGTTCTTGATTACTGCATTTGCTGCATCCAAAATATTTTGTGTACATCTATAATTTTGCTCTAATTTGATTATTTTTGTTCCTGGGAAGTCTTTTTCAAAATTTAAAATATTTGTTATGTCTGCACCTCTAAAAGAATATATTCCCTGATCATTATCTCCAACGACTGTAATGTTTCCATGAAGTGCAGCTAAGATTGAAACTAATGTAAATTGTGCTTTGTTCGTATCCTGGTACTCGTCTACTAAAACATACTCAAATTTATTTGAATAATATTCTAAAACATCTGGATTTTCAGATAAAATTCTGATTGTGTAATTTATAATATCATCAAAATCTATAGCATTATTTTCTCTTAATCTTTTTTGATATAATTCATAAACTTTTGCAATTGTTTCCTTCCTTATTTCATTGTTTGTTCTTAATTTGTACGCGTCTGGTTCTAACATTTCATTTTTTGCATTACTGATTTCAGAAAGTACTGCTCTGTCATTAAGCATTTTATCATCAATGTTTAATTGTTTTAAACATTGTTTTACAAGTGTACGTTGATCGGAAGAGTCAAAAATTATGAAAGAAGATGTAAATCCTATTCTATCAATATATCTTCTCAAAATTCTTACGCATATAGAATGAAATGTTCCAATCCACATATCTTTTGCAACATCTCCAACAAGATTTTCAACTCTTTCTTTCATTTCATTTGCTGCTTTGTTTGTAAATGTGATTGCTAAAATGCTCCATGGTTTAACATTTTTTTCTTGCATTAAATATGCAATTTTATGTGTTAAAACTTTTGTCTTTCCTGAGCCTGCACCAGCTATTACAAGGCAGGGTCCTTCTGTTGAAAGAACCGCTTCTTTTTGTTTATCATTAAGTACATCTATTATATCATTCATTTGATTTTATCCCTCACTTTTACGAATTTATGTTTGCATTATATAAAACTTTTCACTTTTTGTAAATAGTGTTTTTATTTTCCTTTGAAATTTTTCATTTTTTTAATATTCTTTACTTTTTAGTTACATCTATTGACATATACTTATTTTTATCTGTAAAATAAAATTAATTAAATAATTTTAATAGGAGGATTATAATGAAAAATATAAAAAAAGCTTTAGTTTTTGTTGTATCTATCTTACTAATATTGGCTTTTGCTAATTTTTCTTTTGCAAGTTCTATAACTGCTAAAAATTCTACAAATGCTAGTGAAAATTCAGCAACAGACAATAGTACAGATGATTCTGCATCAGATAATTCAACTGACAATACACCTTCTAATAATTCAACTTCAAATAGAATTACAAATAATTCTTCAAGTCTAAATTCAGTTAATCAAACATCAAATGTTGCAAAATCAATTAATACAACAAATTCATCAGAAGATTTACCACACACAGGTATTGACAAAACAGATTTTAACGTTGCTATGATTCTTTTACTTGCATTAGTTTTAAGTATGTTTTCACTTGTTCAATATCGTAAAATTTCTAAAAAAGATGAATAATATTTAAAATAAAAAGGACTGGAAATTTAAAGTTTCCAGTCTTTTTATTTATTTAAAAAAATGTCAATAGTAACATTTTAGCTCTGAAATTAAATATCAGATTTTAAGCGTTATTATTGACATTTTTCTTACACTTTTATGCTCTAATTATCTTTTTAAATACATATATCACTGCTGTGAATTCAATTACTAAAACTAGTAATCCTATTGCTGTTTGTTTATAGTTTTTCTTTCCTGTGTTTATTAATATTATTACATCTGCTTTGTCTTCGTTATCTGTTGTATCTTTTTCTTCAAAGTTTGCTTCATTTTCTATGCTTCCAAGTTGTGCTATATTTTCTTTTGTTCCAATTGCATTTTCTCCATTTAGCCATTCTAATGTAACTGTATATTCTACGCTTTCTCCTGGTTTAATTATTTTAGTATTCATTATTGCAATTGTTTCTTGTATGTTCCATCCATAGTTATCTTCTAGTTTCATTTTCATTCCGCTTGGAATATTTTCTATAATTTGAGCTTTTCCAGATAATTCGCTATCGTTTGTTACTTTTATTTTATATTTAACTTTAATGTTGCTTGTTGAAATTTTCTTTTTGTTTATTTCTACTTTTCCTAAATTGCCATTTACTTTGCTTTCTACTTCATCAACGCTTATGCTATCAATGATTTTTTCTATTTTTAAGTTAAATATTAATTTTCTGTAGTAGTAATTTACATATGTCGTGTCTTCTACAATGTCATCGCCATTTTCGTCTTTTGTTACTGTAACTTGCATTTTGCCTTCTTTGTTTTCTGGTATTTTTTCAATTTTATAATATTTAATATCTTTTTCTTCTGTTGTGTACTCATCGTTTTGATGTCCTGTTATTTGGATTTCCTCTGCGATTTTTTCTTTTGTATCAATATCATAATAATTTACAATAACATTTGCAGGTCTCTTATAATAATAGATTACTTCAATTGGATCTACTGTCATAGTTCCATTTTTGTTCGCTGGTTCTTCTATTAAATCGTATCCTGGTATGTCTTTAGGCTCTGTATTGTATTCATCGTCTTCATGTCCTTTAATATTAGTTGTTTCTTCTATTTCTTCTCCGGTTTCTTTGTCGACATATTTTACATTTACTTCTGCTTTTCTTATGTAATAATATGTTACTCTTATTATATCTATTGTCATTTTTCCGTTTGCGTTGTCTGGATATGTTTCTTTTACTAAGTCATAACCTTCGAATTCTTCTTCGTGTGTTTCATAGTAATCACCTTCATAGCCTTCTATTTTGCTTTCATCTTTTAGTTGTTTATTTGTTTTTATATCTATGTGATTTACTATTACTCCGCCTGATATATGAACATAATAATATGTTACTGTAATGTCTTCTTTTGTCATTTTTCCATCTGCATTTTCAGGTACTTCTATTAATTTATAGTCATCGAATTTTTTTCTTTCTGTTTGATAATCGTCAGCTTCGTGACCTTGCGTTATCACATCTTCTGTCAATTTTTTACCTGTAATTTTATCGATGTATTCTGCTGTAACTTTTGTTCTGTATATATAATAGTAAATTACTTCAATTGGTTCTATAGTCATCTTTCCTTTGTTGTTTGTCGGTAATTTTTCTTCAACCAAGTCATATCCTTCGAACGTTTTTGCTGGGATGTCATAATCATCGCCTTCTTTTCCTTTGTGTTCTTCGTTTGCTAATATTTGTCCACTTATTATATCTATATGTTTTTCAATTACACCACCAGATATGTGACTATAATAATATTTTAATACCTGTTCTTCTTTTGTCATTTTTACTGTTTTTTCTGCTGGTTCTTCAACTAAAATATAATTTTCAAAATCTTTACTTTCTGTTACAAAGTCATCTCCTTCTAGTCCTTCCGTTGTTGACTGCTCTAAGATTTTACCTGTTATCTTGTCTATGTATTGAACTGTGGCTTTTGTTTTATATAAATAGTAATATGTGACTGTAATTGGCTCTATTGTGAATTTCCCTGCCTGTTTTCCATCTACTTCAACTAATTGATATCCTTCTATATTTTTTGCTGTTGTTTCATAATCTTCATCTACTTTTCCATTTTTAGTTTCAGGTGTAGCTAATTGTTTTTCTGTTCCTTTTTCTAGATATCTTACATTTACAACTGCATCTTTAACTCTGTAATAATAGATTACTTCAATTGTGTCTTCTGTCATTACTCCTGTTTTATTTTCAGGTTCTACAACTAATTCATATTTAGGCAATATGTCTTTGGCTGATATTGTTTCATATGCGTCGTTTACTTTACCATTTATAGTAACATCTTCTGAAAGCTTTTTAGTTGTTCCTTCTTCATAATAATGAACTATTACTTTTGAGCTTTTCTTTATGTAATATAGGTTTATTACATTTTCGCCTGTTCCGATTATTAATTTATCTTTGTCAGCTGAATCGTAGTCGTATCCGTATATTTTTTCTTTTTCATCTGCTGTATTAATAACTGTTTCAAACGTCACGTTATTAACTTGTTTTGAATCAATTAATTTTTTATTTGTGCCTTTTTCTAAGTAATTTACTGTGTAACTTAAATTGTTACGTTTTGTGTAGTATATATTTATTACGTTTTCGCTTGTTGTTATTGTTAATGTTTCTTTGTCTACTGAATTATAATCATATCCATCTATTTTTATTACTTCATCTGCGCTTGTTACAACACTTTCTAAAGTCATATTTCCAGTTGTTTTTGGATCATGTAATACCTTATTTGTGCCTTTTTCTAGGTATTTTACAGTATAACTTAAGTAGTTACGTTTTGTATAATAGATATTTATTACATTTTCGCCTGTTGTTATTATTAATGTTTCTTTGTCTACTGAATTATAATCATATCCATCTATTTCAATTACTTCTTTGCTTGACGTTACTGTTGCTCCAAATGTAATGTTCCCAGTTGTTTTTGGATCATGTAATACTTTATTTGTATCTTTCTCTAAATAATTTACTGTATAACTTAA